>Ga0208825_1000073_pt1 | contig 97662 bp, 79 predicted proteins | sample AD_UKC113_MetaG_FD_184450 | JGI IMG/M metagenome (GOLD analysis project Ga0208825, IMG submission 184450) | Active sludge microbial communities of municipal wastewater-treating anaerobic digesters from Hong Kong - AD_UKC113_MetaG (SPAdes)... | ecosystem: Engineered > Bioreactor > Anaerobic >...
TTGAAAATTGTATTGACAGCTGTTATGTATATTTCATTCTCATTTACAAAAAGATTTCCAACTCTAACATTGCTTCCAGGTCCTTTCAGCAGTTCCCATTGCGAATAGCAAGTTGATGAAATTGCAAGAAATATTATTAAATAAATTATTTTTTTCATAGTAGTGTGCCTTTTGTTTTCAAAATTAATAAAAAAAATAATACAAATGCAAATTTATTTCGGTGATATTAAAATTAGAGTGAAATTTATTTATATATTCGACCTATATGCGTTTAGCATCAATCCGATAATGGCGTAATTGGTCATAAGTGCGCTACCGCCTGCGCTCATAAATGGCAGAGGAATACCCATTGCAGGAAGCAATCCCAACACCATTCCAATATTCATCAGTGTATGGTAAAGCAGAATGCACCCACCACCAAAAATGATAACACTGTAAAACCTGCTTTTTACTTCTGTCGCTAATTTAAATATTCTCAAAAAAAGGTAAAACAATAAGCCTAAAACAATAATTGAGCCAATTAATCCAAATTCTTCAGCGGGTACTGAAAAAATAAAATCTGTGCTTTGCATTGGAATATAACGCAATTGCGTTTGAGTGCCTTGCATAAATCCTTTGCCTGCAATGCCACCACTACCAACTGCAAGCACTGATTGAGCAACGTTATAACCCGTATCTTTTTTATTGGAGTTGGGATCTAAAAAAGTACTGATCCGTGCTTTTTGATGGGGTTGCAAATTTTGATAAACAATTGGGGCAGAAAATACAACAATAAGTGACAATCCAATTGCAATAATAGTTGAAAGCAATTTCCTCTTGAAAAATAAGGCAATTATAACAAATATTCCTAGTCCAATCCAGGGGAAAATACCACCTTTGAGTGCTAAAAGCAATAGTATAGGAAGTGAAAGAATTGTGTAAATTGCAAAAATATTGAAGCCTGACCAATATAATATACCTAATAACATAGCAAAAAATACAGTTGCTGTACCGACATCAGGTTGAAGCAAAATCAAGGCAGTAGGTAAAAGGAAAGTGCCAATTACTATCAAAAATGTCTGGAGGTATTTAATACTGACGTTTACATTTGAAAAAATGAATGCAAAAGCCATCAAAGTGGCTAATTTTGCAAATTCGCTTGCTTGAAATGAACGCCTTGCTATCACAAGCCATCCACGAGTGCCGTATATTGTCGTTCCAAACAATAAAGTTGCTATTAATAATAAAATTACAATAGCATATATTGGAATTGAAAGGTAGTGTAGCCATTTTTCAGGCGTTAATGCAAAAAATAACATAATAATGAACGATATCCCAAAAGCAAAAATTTGATTTTCGAATTGTTTATTATTTGGCAAAGTTACTGTTGCACTATAAATAGAAATAAATCCAATTCCCGTTAATAAAAGGACAGGGATAAGCAATTTGAAATCAATATAATCCCAAAATTTCTTTTCAATTGATATTTTTTTCATTTTGCTTATTCCTTTCTATATTAAAATCAAAATCCAAGTTTATCCTTCCCAATAATCATTTCTGCTGCTTGTTTATAGCGTTCATAAGTTTGATTAATAATTTCTTTGGGCAGAGATGGCGGCTCAGAATTTCTATCCCAATCTGTACCAAGCAAATAGTCTCGAAGCACTTGTTTATCAAAATTCAACTGCGGAACACCAACTTGATATTTTTCCTTCAGCCAATACCTTGAAGAATCGGGAGTAAGTGCTTCATCAATCAAAATTATTTCGCCATAATCATCCATCCCAAATTCAAATTTTGTATCAGCAAGAATAAGCCCATGCTCAAATAAATAATTATGGGCGAAATTATACAGTGCAAGGGATAAATCGCGAAGTTGTTCGGCATCGTCAAGCGATACATATTCTCGCATCTGCTCAAAAGAAATATTTTCATCGTGGCCTGTTTCAGCTTTTGTCGATGGTGTAAAGAGTGGTTCAGGAAGCTTTTCAAATTCCCGCAAGCCCGCAGGCAATTTTATTCCATTGCAAGTGCCGTTTGCTTGATATTCCTTCCAAGCAGAGCCTGTGATATAGCCCCGCACAATGCATTCGATAGGGAAGGGATTTGTTTTTTGGACAAGCATAGAGCGATCTTCTAAATCTGCTTTATATTGCTTGCAAATGAATGGATACTCATTAATGTCATCAGTTATAAAATGATTTTGCACAATATGACGTGTTTTATTGAACCAAAACACTGCAATTTTATTCAAAATTTTGCCTTTATTTGGAATTGGTTCTTTCATTATATAATCAAATGCAGAAACACGGTCGGTTGCCACAATCAAAAGCTTATCATCGAGATCATATACATCGCGGACTTTACCTCGTTTGAAAAGCTTTAGATTTTCGAAATTTGTTTGAATTAATCCTTTCATATAATATTATTTAAATTTTTGAAAACTCATTATAAAATTCAGCTGATGCTCTTATTCCACCAAAATAATTCTCCACAGCAAAGCTCTCATTTGGAGAATGAATATTATCGTCAGGCAAACCAAATCCCATTAATACTACAGGCGCATTAAGCACTTGCGTAAATTTCTCGACAACGGGGATTGAACCGCCTTCGCGCATAAAGACGACTTCATTACCAAAAGCATTTTTTAAAGCTTCAATTGCCGAGCGAATTGCTCCATTATTCGGGTCAATTCTGACAGGATTCGCACCCGAAAGTGATTTAATTCGCACTTTTACGGTAGGTGGAGCTAATTTCGTGATATGTTCAAGCACAAGATTAATAATTTTTCCCGCATTTTGATTTGGAACAAGCCGACAAGAAAACTTTGCCCAAGCTTTTGATGGAATGACCGTTTTTGTGCCTTCACCTGTATAACCACCCCAAATACCATTACAATCCAAAGTTGGACGTGTCCATATTTTTTCCAACGTGGAAAATCCAACCTCACCATCAAGCTCTCGCACACCTAAATCTTTTTTGTAAGCATCAATATCAAAAGGTAATTTTTTGAAATTGGCTTCCTCATCTTCTGATAGTTTCAATACATCATCATAAAAATGAGGAATTGTTATGCGTCCATATCTATCCTTCAATTGCGTTATCATCCACGAAAGCACTTGAATTGGATTATCAATCGCCCCACCGTAACTCCCTGAATGTAAATCACGATTCGGTCCCTCAACCTCTATCTCGAAATATGCCAAGCCGCGCAAAGCATAGCAAATTGATGGCATACCTGCTTTGAACCATTCTGTATCGGAAATTAGCACAGCATCGCATTTTAACAATTCAGGATTTTGCTCGATAAAATCTTCAATATGTGATTCGGCTGCTTCCTCCTCGCCTTCGATGATGAATTTCAAATTTAGAGGCAATTTATTTTCGGTTTTCAAATATGCTTCTGCTGATTTGATGTGAGTAAATACCTGCCCTTTATCATCAGCGGAACCCCGAGCATATATTTTGCCATTTTTAATTATAGGTTCAAATGGGGGATTATCCCATAAATTTAATGGGTCCACAGGTTGAACATCATAATGTCCATAGACAAGCACAGTCTTTGCAGATGCGCCCGCTCCCATCCATTCTGCATAAACAAGCGGATGACCTTCGGTTGGAATTACTCTTGCATTTTCAATTCCTGATTTCTTAAAATTTTCCACAACCCATTCAGCAGCAGTATGTATATCATTCTTATGGGATTGCTGACTGCTAATACTTGGAATTTTCAAGAAATCGAAAAGCTCTTGCAGATTCTTTTCTTTATTATTTTCTAAATATTCAAAAACTTTTTCCATCTTTATACGTATTTTAATTTTATAAAAAAGCAAAACTAAATCAAAATTCTCAAATATTATATTTTCTATGGAAATTTTAAAAGTCGATTCTATTGTAAAACAATATGGAACATATAGGGCAGTTGATAATGTTTCTTTTTCGGTAAGTGAAGGGAAAATATTCGGTTTGCTCGGACCGAATGGTGCGGGAAAGACCACAACTATCCGAATTATAACAGATATAATTTTGCCTGATAGCGGTGAAGTATATTTATTTGATGAAAAAATGAATCCCAGCTTACAAGACGAGATTGGTTATCTTCCCGAAGAGCGCGGTTTATATAAAAAATATAAGGTAATTGAACAATTAGAGTATTTCGGCATGCTAAAAGGACTTACTCAACGCCAGGCAAACTCGCGTGCGAAATATTGGCTAAATCGCGTTGGCGCTGATGGTTGGGAAAATAAGAAAATTGAGGAATTATCCAAGGGTATGGCTCAAAAGGTGCAATTCATAATAACAGTTATGCATAATCCAAAATTTATAATACTGGATGAGCCATTTTCCGGATTTGACCCTATAAATACTGATTTAATCAAGCATATTATTATGGAACTTAAAGAACAAGGCACTACTTTTATTTTATCTACTCATCAAATGCACCAAGTGGAAATGCTTTGCGATGAAATTTTAATGATAAATATGGGAAAAGTAGTGCTTGAAGGGAATTTGCGGGATGTAAAGAAAAATTATGGCAAAAATCATTTGATTATTGAATTTTCAGGTACTGGCTCATTCTTAAATAACATTGAAAAAGATAAAATTATTGATATATCTCAAAATAGATTAGAGATGAAAATCTCAAACTATGCAGAAGCACAGGAAATTCTTCGACAAGCGGCGGTAGAAAACGAAATCACAAAATTCGAGATAGTTGAACCATCGCTTAATGAAATTTTTATAGATGTAGTACAAAAAAGTATGGTAGAATATGAAAAAGTCTAATAAAATGTGGACTATATTGCAATTTGAATTTTTGACACGAGTTAAAGCAAAGGGATTTATTATTTCGACAATATTAGGACCGTTATTTTTAATAATAATTATGGTAATTCCTGCTTTGATTGCTACAACTTCAATAGGAGAAACAAGCAAGCAAATGGCAGTGCTTGATGATACGGGTTATATAGGAAAATTACTTGTAGAATCCGATAAAGATAAATTCTTCTTGACTAGCAAAACACCCGAAGAACTAAAAAAAGATATTTTAAGTGAAAAATTAGATGCTTATGTTCATATTCCTTCAAATGTGCTGGAAACAGGAAAAGTTGAAATCTATACACCCGGTGGAGGTGGAATTGGTTTATTGGAAACAGTTGAAAACAAGTTAGGCGATATTATTTTAGAAAGGAAATTACTTGATGCAAAAGCAGATAGTTCATTAGTTAAATTCGTTCAAAATGGTATTGATGTATCAAGTATCAAAGTTACAGAAGCGGGGGTGGAAAAAGATTATACTGAATTTTATTCAATTTTTGGGTATTTTCTTGGCTTTTTAATTTATGGATTAATGTTTGCTTATGGCGGCATTGTAATGCGAGGAGTGATACAGGAGAAAGCGAACCGAATAGTGGAAATATTAAGTTCATCAGCCAAACCAATGCAAATAATGATGGGTAAAATATTTGGTATTGGGGCAGTTGGATTGTTCCAGTTATTGATTTGGGGAGTAATAATTATTATACTCTCAATAGCAGGTTCATCACTGCTCCCGATGTTCTTTTCAAACTCAAATCCAACTGAAATGATTAATGGAGCAATGTCAGGAATGACCCAAACAAACAGCAATCTTCCATTTGAAATTCCAACAATACCAATTAGTGTATGGATAGGTTTTATATTCTTCTTTTTTGCAGGTTATTTTATGTATGCTTCATTATTTGCAGCAATTGGCTCAGCAGTTAATCAGGAGGAAGATGCGCAGCAGTTGCAAATGCCAATCACAATGGCTTTAATTATACCAATTCTTTTTATGCCTGTAATAATGGGAAATCCCGATAGCACACTTGCAACAATCTTGTCTCTTATTCCACCATTTACACCAATTCTAATGACTGCACGTATCGCAGCGACTACTGTTCCTTCTTGGCAATTATTTTTATCGGTTGTATTGACACTTGGTACTTTATTTCTCTCAATTTGGATTGCTGCAAAAATCTACAGGATCGGTATTTTGATGTATGGCAAAAAGCCTTCGTTCAAAGACTTAATCAAATGGCTGAAAACATCTGAATAAATGCTGTTTGCTAAATAATGTTATTATTTACATTGAGCAGATTTTCAACCCACTGCATATAGTTTTGCGAGACACTTGACACTGCGATAGCAATAATTTCAGGCACTTCATACTCGTGCAATTGCTGAATACGGGTTTCTAATTCGTTGATTTTATCGGTTGTTGTCTTGATTATCATCAAATACTCATTGCTCTCAGTTAGTTTATCTTCCCAATAATAAAAGGAAGTCACATTAGGTACAATTGAACAGCACGCTGCTAATTTTTCTGAAATAATATTGCGTGCTATCATTGTAGCATTCTCGTAATGATTTGTAGTGACAAAAACCAATTGTAGTTCTTGATTTTTTTCCATAATTTTGCTTATTTAGTTTATTATAAAATTCTAAATTAATAAAAATGATTGATTTATTAATATTTCATATCAATATCATAGTTGCATTATATGCATTTACAAAAAATTGGCAAAAAGGGTCAGTAAAAGATGGCATACTTGCAATATTGCTTATTGGATTGCTTTTTACAATTGGTTGGGCGTTGACCGCATCACTTGCTTATGCTATTTGGCCCAAATCATGGAATAATCTATATTTCACTCATGATACTTTGTCGCTTGTAATGTTATTTATTCCTGAACTTTTCTTTTTTTATCATTTCTTTTTTAATGATAAGCCTAAACGCAAATCTAATGCTGAAGATATTTCTTAATTTTTTCGGTGATTTCCTCCATTTTCATTCCGCGAGATCCTTTCACTAAGACCGCTGTATTAGATGATATTTCTGATTTTAGATTTTCAAATAAATCATCTTTATTTTCAAAGTGCCTTATTTTTAAATTATTTAATTTGTCAGAAGCTTGTTTAAATTCTTTTCCAAAAATATAAATACTATTGGCAATTTCACTCGCTTTTTTAAGCACATTAATATGTTCATCAATTGATGCATCACCTTGTTCAAGCATATCACCAAGCACAGCAATTTTTTGGGTTGCGTGATTGTATTTTTGCAATGTTTGCAATGCTAAATTCATTGAATCAGGATTTGCATTATAAGTATCATTAATCAAAAGCACATCCCCAATCTTTTCCACAATGCCTCTTCCATAGCTTTCTGAATTATCAGGTTGAAAATTCTCAAGAGCATCTTGAATATCAGAAATTGGCACATTATAATGCACTCCGACGCTTGCTGCTGCGATTGCATTATAAGCAAAATTAAGTCCCTGACATTGCAATTTTGCTGTAAAATCAATCTCCTCATTAGAAAAATCAATAATTGGATGCAACTCGTCATCAAAATCTATTTTTGCATTTAAATTAGATTTGAACTCCCCTGTGCTTCCAAAGGTAAATTTACTATCCAAAATCCAGAAATATTCACGCAATCTTTGGTCATCATTATTCAAAAAAAACATTCCTTCCGTTTTCTTTAAATATCCAAGCAATGTGGTTTCTTCGAGTTCGACGCCATCCAAATCAATAAATCCTTCCAAATGCTCCTTGCCAATGTTAGTAATTATCCCCGCTGTTGGGGCAATCATTTCACTTAAAATCATTATCTCACCTGGATAATTTGTACCTATCTCAATGATAGCAAAATCAATATCATCATTCAATTGCAAAAGCATCTGCGGAACGCCAATTTGATTATTATAATTCTTATAAGTTTTTAATATTTTATACTTTTTCGAAAGAACCGATGCAATCATTTCCTTTGTTGTTGTTTTGCCATTTGAACCTGCAACAGCAATAATATTGCCATTAAATCTATAACGATGAAATTGAGCAAGCCGTTGAAATGCATTCAATGTGTCTTTTACAATAATCAAATGTAGATCCTTTGCAATATCGATGTTCTTTTTATACCAATTCTTATTGACGATTGCCAGTGTTGCACCTTTATCAAAAGCTTCTTGCAATTTTGAATGTGCGTCTAAATTTTCTCCAACTAATGCAATAAAAATATTGCCTTGCTCTATATCTCGGGTGTCTATTGATACTCCAATTGTTTCCATATCTAAATTTATATTCTGCAGGGAATTATTGCCAAAAATTGCAGCTAATTCGACACCTGAAAATTTTACTTTATTTTTTAACATAATGTTATTATTTGTCGTAATTTATTTATTTAAAATAAAACGCAATATGCGAGTGATTTGATGTATATCTTTATCTTTTAGATAATTATTAAATTCTATTACTTTATTTTTATATGCTTTATTTGAATTAGTTAATGCTAAGTTATTGGAACGCAAAAGCATTAGCGCTGAATTTGATAATTTGGTTCGGTCTTGTTCCGAGCTTGCATATTTTTCTATGCCAATAGGTGTTGCTTTATCAGTACTATATCTTACAGTGCTTTTCATAATCATCAAATTAAATAAGTATAGCCATATAATCCTGACCGATAAATTGCAAGGAATTGCTTGCCTTCTTCAGGTGAAATTTTCCCTGATTTTACTGCATTTGATACCCAACTTTCCATATCCTTTACAAGCTTTCTTGGATTATATTGCACATATTCAAGAACATCTGCAACTTCTTCACCATCAATAATTTGCTGTATTTCATAGCCATCTTCAGTTAAAACAATATGTGCAGCATTTGTATCGCCAAATAAATTATGCAAATCCCCCAATATTTCCTGATATGCACCAATTAAAAATACACCAATAAACAAAGGTTTATCTTCAGTATATTCAGGAAGTGGCAAAAATTGATGGAAATTGCCTTGCCATATAAAATTATCAATTTTACCATCACTATCGCAAGTTATATCGTGTAGCGTAGCATTGCTTTTGGGTTGCTCGTTCAAGCGATGTATTGGGGCAATCGGGAAAATTTGGTCTATTGCCCAGCTATCGGGTAGCGATTGAAATAGAGAAAAATTGCAAAAATACTTATCAGCAAGCATTTTAGGAAGTGATTTGAATTCATCGGGAATATGCTTCAAATTTTCTGCAAGGGAATTGATTTCCTTTGCCACTGTCCAAAATAGGCTTTCTATCATTGCACGATTTTTCAAATTAATAAGACCAAGCCCAAAGAGTTCCACGGTTTCCTCCCTGATTTGTTGAGCATCGTGCCAGCTTTCGAGCATATTTGTAGGAGTGAGGTTATGCAAAATCTGATACAGTTCCTGAACATGTTCGTGGTCGTCTTCAGTGATTTTATAATTTTCGTTCCAGGTTAGCAAACTTGTTTTCTCAAGCACATCAAAAATCAGCACAGAATGGTGAGCAGTCAATGCACGGCCTGATTCTGTGATTAAATTTGGGTGTGGTATGTTGTTTTTATCGGCAACTTCTTGCAATGAGAATATAGCGTCATTCAAATATTCCTGCACTGAATAATTGATACTGCTTGGATTTGATGAGCGAGAGCCATCGTAATCCACTCCCAGTCCTCCACCAATATCCACAAATTGAATATTGCAATCCTCTTTTACTAATTCAACATAATATTGTGATGCTTCCTGAATCGCACTTTTTATTTTACGTATATTTGTAATCTGACTCCCAATATGGAAATGCACTAAATTTATTTTGTCAAGAATATGATTTTTCTTAGCAAATTCAATTGCTTGAATAAGTTCAGTTGATGTTAATCCGAATTTGCTCTGGTCACCACCCGATTCTTCCCATTTGCCACTTCCCGCACTTGCGAGTTTTACACGAATTCCAATCGATGGGGAGATATTATATTTTCGGGCAATTTTTGTGATTAATTTTAATTCATTTAACTTTTCTACTACAATAATTACATTTTTGCCTGTTTTTTTAGCAAGCAATGCAAGTTCGACATAAACCTCATCTTTATATCCATTGCATATAATCAAAGCATTAGGATTAGTTGATAGAGCTAGAATTGCTTGCAATTCAGGTTTTGAGCCTGCTTCCAATCCTATATTAAATTTTGTACCATAACGCAGAATTTCTTCAACAACGGGACGGGATTGATTGACTTTGATTGGATAGATTGCATAGTATTTCCCTTGAAAATTATATTCATCTGCGGACTTTTGGAAGCTTTTCATAAGCATCTCTATTCTATCGTCAAGAATATCAGGGAAACGCAATAATACAGGCATTTCCACATCTTTAAGCATCAACTCGTCAATTATTTCCTTTAAATCGATTCGCCTTCCATTTTGACGAGGTGCAACATAAATATTTCCTTTTTCGTTTATCCCAAAATAGCCATTTCCCCACCCTGTAATGTTGTAGAGTTCATTGGCGTCGTCAATAGACCATTTTCTCATTTATTATTTAACAGAATTTTAAAATTTATAAAAATGCAAATTTAATTAAAACAAAAGATAATTAATACGATTTTTTACTTAATTTTGTGTAAATTAAATATAATTCTTATGGCAAATAGAGGTTATAACAAAGTAGTGTTAGTAGGGAATCTCGGACAAGATCCCGATATGCGGACCACTCCCGCAGGGCATAGAGTTTGCTCTATTTCAATTGCAACAAGCGATAATTATAAAGATCAAGCAGGAAATTGGGTAGAACGCACAGATTGGCATAGAATTTCTCTTTGGGGAAATCTTGCGGATACTGCTTCAAAATATCTTAAAAAAGGCGATAAAGTGCTAATCGAAGGCAGCATCCATCCGAGGGATTATGAAAAGGATGGAATAAAGCATTATACTTATGAAATAAGGGCATTTAATATGCTTATGCTCACACCGAAAGGAACTCAAGAAAATTTCAATCAGCCCAGTCCCGATGAAGTTCTGAACGAGGATTTCGATGCAGGTGAAGGCGAAGAAGACGAGGATTTGCCCTTTTGATTTCTTTGATGAATAGATTTTTATTACTTTTCGATATTGATGGAACGCTACTTCGATTGTATCCAAGCGTGGCAGCGCCGATTTTTGCTCGTGCTATTAGGCAAGTACTTAATATCGATATTAATTTACATCCATCTTTAAGCTTTGCAGGCAGAACTGATTATGGTATTTTGCGAGAAATTTTGGACCATAATAAATTTTCAGATTCTCTTTTAAAAGAAAAAATAAATGAAATTTATGACATTATATATCAGGATTTCCAAAATTTACTTTCTGATGCAACTATAACAATTTTGCCTGGTGTCCGACAACTATTGGATTTATTAAATAATGATAATCGCTTTACTCTTGCACTTTTGACAGGTAATTTTGAGAAAAATGCGCAATTGAAAATTGGATATTTTAATTTACAACATTATTTTAAATTTGGAGTTTATGGCGATTTTATTGCAAATAGGAATGAATTGCCTCTGCAAGCTTTGAAATTAGCTAATTCTTCAATGTACAATTATAATTTTTTGCCTGAGCAATGCCTGGTTATTGGCGATACTGCGAGCGATATTGAATCCGCAAAGCAAGCAAAAATGCATTCCCTCGCTGTGGCAACAGGTTTATCAGGAAAAAATGAACTCGCTACATATTCTCCCGATTTACTCTTTGAGAATTTTGCGGATTATCAATATGTTTATAATTCAATTTTAAATTTATTTAATATCAAATGAGAAAAAATGGTATTATCATTGCTATTGATGGGCCTGCGGGATCGGGTAAATCAACCACAGCTCGACTTGTTGCTAAAGCATTGAATTATATTTATATTGATACAGGTGCAATGTATCGTGCAGTCACTTTATATTGGCTTAGGTCAGGCAAAAAATTAACCGAAACTGTAATGGAGAGATTACTACCGCAAATTGAAATATCACTTCGAGAAGGCGAGGCGGGTCAAATTGTGCTTTTAAATGATGAAGATGTGACAAATCTGCTTCGTAATCCCGAAATTAATCAATATGTTAGCCCAATCAGTGCAATGCAAAGTGTTCGTGAAAAATTAGTAACAGAGCAAAGGCGAATCGGTAAAGATGGTGGTGTGGTAATGGATGGAAGGGATATTGGCACAGTAGTATTTCCCGATGCTGAGTTAAAAATATTCCTTATAGCATCTATTTCAGAACGTGCCCGTCGCCGCCTTCTCGAATTGGAATTGCAAGGTATTTCGACAAATTATGATGAAATCTATTCAGCAATTGAAAAACGCGATCAATATGATAGCACACGTGCTTTAAGCCCACTCAAAAAAGCTCCCGATGCTATTGAACTTGATACTACCAATTTAACAATTGCCGAGCAATGCGAAATAGTATTAAATTACACTAAAAAATATATAGGGTAACTCAATGCTTTTTCCATACATTTCAAAATTTATCAGTAATTTTGAAAATTTAAAAAAATTAGAATGAGGCAAAGTCATTATTTTGTTCCCACGTTAAGGGAAGTGCCAAGCGATGCACAATTTACTTCTCATCAGCTAATGTTGAGAGCGGGACTAGTTCGTCAGGTAGGCGCAGGTATATTTTCCTTTTTGCCTTTGGGATTTAGAGTATTTCTTAAAGCCGTTAATATTATTCGACAGGAGATGAATGCAATTGGTGGGCAGGAGTTTTTGCTTCCCGCTCTTAATCCTATCGAAATTTGGGAACAAACGGGAAGGGTTGAGGCAATGGGCGATGTGCTTTTTCAAATCAAAAATCGCGAGGGGCTTGTGCTTGCTCCAACTCACGAAGAAATTATAGCATATCATGCATCGCATCATATAAAATCATATAAAGATTTGCCACAAATTTGGTATCAAATTCAAACGAAATTTCGCAATGAGCCACGTCCGAAATCTGGTGTTCTGCGTGGCAGGCAATTCACAATGAAAGATGCATATTCACTGGATATTGACAAGGAGGGACTTGATGTTTCCTATCAAAAGCACTATGATGCATATTGCAAAATTTTCGATAGATGCGGACTGAAATATATTATTGTTGGCGCCTCAAGTGGTGCTATGGGTGGCAAGCAATCGCAAGAATTTATGCTCGAATCTGATGCGGGTGAGGATATTATCGCTATTGCAGATGATGGTTACGCCGCCAATCTCGAAATTGCTCAATCAGGATTGAAACCTCAACCGCGTATTGAACCCAGTCCGCTATTAGAAGAATTTCCAACACCAAACGCTAAAACAATCAATGATTTAGTTGAACAATTCAATTTTCCTGAAACAATTTGTGCTAAATCAGTTGTTTATATTGTGAATAATGAACCTGTATTAATTCTAATGCGGGGCAATGACCAACTGAATGAAAGCAAACTCTCTGCTGCTTTGGGTACTAATTTGCTACGTCCTGCCGATGCTGATGAATTGCTAAAATATACAGGTGCGAATGCGGGCTCAATTGGTCCGATTAACCTTAAAACGAAAATGAAAGTGATTGCCGATTTGCTCTTGAAAGATGCGAATGGACTTGTCAGTGGTGCAAACAAAGATGGCTATCACTTTAAAAATATTGACTTTACACGTGATTGCAAAATTGATGAATATTATGATTTGAGATTAATTAATGAGGGCGAGCCGTCACCAATCAGTGGCGCACCTATCAGAATTTCAAAAACTATTGAATTAGGCCATATATTTAAATTAGGAACGCGTTATTCTGAAGCATTAAACGCGAAATTTCTCGATAAAGATGGAACTGAAAAGCCAATTATAATGGGAAGCTATGGCATTGGCGTTGAAAGAATTATAGCATCTTTTATTGAACAAAATTACGATGAACGTGGAATTGTCTGGAATAAAGCACTCACACCGTTTGATATACATTTGATTTCTATTAATCAAAATAAATTCCCTGAAGTATTTGATTTCTCAATAAAATTGTCAGATAATCTTAAAAATGCAGGTTTTGAAGTACTTTGGGATGACCGTGATGAAAGTGCAGGTGTGAAATTTAATGATGCAGATTTAATTGGTATTCCAATTCAAATTATTATAAGCAATAAAAATCTTGCAAACGACAATTTAGAGATAAAATTACGCCAAACGGGTGAGCGCAAATTTATTGCAATAAAAAATATAGTTGATGAATTGAAGCAAATTTATTCAGAATTGAAATAATTGGTTAATCAATTGAATTCTCGATAATTGCACCACCAACTAAATCATCATTTTCATACATTACAACACTCTGACCAGGGGTAATCGCGCTTTTTGGTTCGAGAAATTCTACTTTGAGTTTGCTATCCACGGTTGTATTACAGTATGCCATTGCGCTTTTTCCATTATATCTGATTTTTACTTCAAATAATCGGGGTTCGTCTAAATTATCATATTTTATTAAATTAACAGAATGAGCAAGCAAACCTTTTGCATAAATTTCCTCTTCAGTGCCGACCTCAATTGTGTTTGTTTCAGGGATAATACGCTTGACAAATAAGGGTTCGGAATAAGAAATGCCAAGCCCGTGGCGTTGTCCAATTGTATAAAATGGGTATCCTTTGTGTTTTCCCATAATTTTCCCGTGAAAAACAATATAACCGTCGTTCAAATTATCAATTAAATCTTCTTGAGTTTGATATAAATAGTCCTTGTAATTATTATAAGGGATAAAGCACACATCTTGCGATTCGGTTTTATTATGATTTATAAAGCTGTGTGCCTTTGCAATTTCGCGTATTTCCTTTTTATCATAATTGCCAATTGGAAACTTAATGCGTGCAATTTGTTCTTCTTTCAATCCCCAGAGAACATAAGTTTGGTCTTTGCTTTTATTTACAGAGCGATAAATAATATGTCTTTGCAAAGCCTCATCATACCGCACATTTGCGTAATGACCCGTTGCAAGCCAATATGCATCAAGTTCATCAGCAAGTTCGAGAATGCGGCCAAATTTAATTTCGGGATTGCATTTTGTGCAAGGATTTGGGGTTCTACCTTGCATATATTCAGCCAAAAAATAATCTATAATTTTGCGTTGAAATAGTTCCTTCAAATCTAAATAGATATGTCGAATACCTAATTTGTCGCAAACTGCCTTGGCATCAGTTTCAGAAAAGCAGCAAGTGATTTCCCGAGGTTGATATGGCGCAAATGTTACGCCAATTACTTCATAACCTTCTTCAACAAGCATTGTCGCAGCAACAGTGGAATCCACCCCCCCTGACATTTGCACCAAAACGCGAGATTTATTCATTTTTTGTAATTTATCAAATATTTAATTGACGTATATTTAAGAAATATATATAATCAAGAAAATAATTCAAATGTTATATAAACAATCATAATTCCTTACATTTCGAAAATAGTAATGAATCCATTTCCGCAAAGAATAATTTTCACCTTCATAACAGGAATGGTATTACAATTTTGTTAGAATAATATATATATTATTCTATAAAAATGCAATTCTTGTCGTCTTAATGGGTTATTAGCATTAAACTAGTACAGTGGTACATTGCATAAGTACATATTTTTTAGGTACAAAAAGATGCACACTCAGCGAGACTCTGCTCTTTAAATAATAATAGTTAATTCTTTCCCTTTTGAGTGAAATAATATAATGCAATACCAACACTTACAGCAACATTAAGCGATTCTGCTTTGCCATATCCTTCGATAACGAATGTATTTTCAACTGTATTGATTACTTCTTGCGAAACGCCGTGAGATTCATTTCCAAAAATAATTCCAAATTTTTTTGATTTCTTGATTTCGTGAAGAGGTGTCGATGAGTGTATATCGGAAGCGTATAATTTAAATTTCGAGTATTTCTTTTTTAATAATTCAGCGAGATTATCTGTTTCATAATAATCAAGATGGAAAATAGAGCCCATTGATGAACGAACGGCTTTCGGTGAAAATATATCAGCGGATTCATTTGTGATAATAATTTGATTTATACCGAACCAATCAGCAGTACGAAGGATTGTTCCAACATTACCAGGGTCAGAAATGCCATCCAGTGCAATAAAGCATTGTGTTGTATCGAGTTTGTATTCCTTTTTTTGAGCAACGGCAATTATGCTTTGTGGTGTTTTAGTATCAGTAATCTGGTCAAAAATATATTTAGGTGCAGTATAAATTGGTGTTGCACGTTCTGCAAATTTGTCAAGTATTTCAACTATATCAGGTGAAGGCAAATCTCGAATGACAATTAAATCAACAACAAAATTACTGTTGAGTAAATCTGAACAAAGCTTCTCTCCTTCAATTAGGAACAAAGACTTTTCATCGCGAAAATCTTTGTGAGAAAGCGATTTCACACTTTTCCGCAACCGTTGAGTTAAGGGCATTGAATAATACATTCGACTTACATTTTTTAAAATTTTTAAAAATAAGAAATTTATATAAATTTATTGAACTTTCTCAAAATAAAAATCACCTTGTGAATTTATACCAACTAATATTTTATCGGCTTGTGTGAATTTGCCCCTAATGATTTCTTTTGCTAATGGATTTGTCAAATATCTTTCGATAGCACGTTTGAGTGGTCTTGCGCCATAATTTGGATCATAGCCAATTTCAGCAATTCGTTTTATTGCAGCGTCTGAAAATTCAATATCAATTTTTTGTTCTTCCAATCTCTTTTTTAAATAATCAAGTTGCAATTTTGCAATTTCGATTATTTCATATTTTGTTAATGGTTTGAATAGCACAATATTATCAATTCTATTCAAAAATTCGGGACGCAATACTTCTGTAAGCAGTTTCCGGACTTCATTTTCAACCTCTTCATATATATAATCATATTCTTCGGGTTTAACTTGCAAGAATTTCTCCTGAATAATATCGGTTCCAATATTGGAAGTCATTATGATAATTGTATTTCTAAAATTAACAGTTCTTCCTTTGCCGTCAGTAAGCCTTCCATCATCAAGCACTTGCAGGAGCACATTAAATACATCTGTATGGGCTTTCTCAATTTCATCCAACAGTACAACTGAATATGGTCTTCGTCGGACTGCTTCGGTAAGTTGCCCACCTTCTTCATAGCCAACATAGCCAGGGGGAGCGCCAATAAGCCGGGAAACGCTAAATTTCTCCATATATTCGCTCATATCAATACGCACCATAGCATTTTCATCATCAAAAAGGAATTGGGCAAGTGAGCGGGCAAGCTCGGTTTTGCCGACGCCTGTCGGACCAATAAATAAAAAGCTTCCAATCGGCTTATTACTTTCTTGCAACCCTGCTCGGGAACGTAATATTGCATTTGAAACTGTTTCAACAGCAATATCCTGTCCAATCACTCGTTCGTGGAGGCGATGCTCTATATTTGCAATTTTTTCGCGTTCGCTCTCGACCATCCGAGAAACGGGAATACCTGTCCATTTCGAAACAATTTCAGCGATTTCTTCAGCTCCAACTTCTTGACGAAGCATAGAACCTTGCTCTTGGATTTTTTCGTATTCTTCATTTGCTTCTTTTAGTTGGCGCTCTAATTCATAAAGTTTACTATACCGGATTTCAGCAACTTTTTCAAGATTGCCTTCACGTTCAAAGTTTTCGGCTTCTAGTCGCGCTGCTTCTATATCAGATTTTAATTTTTGTATTCTTTGAATAACACTTTTTTCATACTCCCATTTTTGGCGAAGTTCTGCTTCTTTTTTCTTTAATTCCTCGATTTCTTTTTCTATCTCTTCAAGTCTTTGTTTTGTGGGATTAAGAATTTCCATATATTTATTTGATATAAAATTCGATAATATAGACGAAATAATAAATAAAAAATTAATTGAATTTTCTTCAAATTATATACATAGGTGTCATTTTATGTAGAGACGCCATATATGGCGCCTCTACAGAGGTGGCTGCACTATACTATTGCAGAATATATCAACAGAGGGCTTAAGCCCTCTGTTGCTGAATGTAGAGACGGGGTGAACGTGGATGTGTTCTGTAGGGGTTCAAGATTTTGGCACATTACAATTTTCCGTGTCATTTCGAACGTAGTGAGAAATCCATTGACGTTAGATAGATTCCTCGTTGTGCTCGGAATGACAGAGTGGTATGACACGTCATTCCTGCTCAAGCAAGAATCTACTTATTAACAATATTATGATTTTTTAAAGCGTTTTCGACCTTAGATTTAATCACATCAGATGTAAATGGTTTCAAAATATAATCATCAATTTTTGTTTGATAAGCTTCTACAATTCTTTCTTTATCGTCAATAATTGTTAGCATTATGACGGGTAAGTCTTGAGTATTCTTATTTGCTCGAACTAATTTTACTAATGTCAATCCGTCTATTCCAGGCATTATCCAATCTGTTATTAACAAATCAATTTTAGAATCACTATTTAATAATAATTTCAAAGCACTTTCGCCGTCCTCGCACTCAAATATTGTGTCATAGCCGAAGGACTTCAACATATTGACTAACACTCTTCTTGTCAAAGCCATATCGTCTACTACTAATATTCTCATAATTTTGTAAATTATTAATATGCAATTTAATTAAAATATATTTAAAATAATAATATTTAATGAAAAAAATAAATATTGTCGCGGATTTTGCAATTCCATTTATCGATGAATGTTTAACTAATATTTCTAATGTTGTATTGGCTAATCATTCAAATATTACTAATTCTTTTCTCATCAAAAATAATGCCGAAGCACTCGCTATTCGTTCTACCGTAAAAGTAAATAAAACATTACTTGACAATACTAATGTTAAATTTGTTGCTACTGCTACTTCGGGATATGATCATTTTGATGTTGAATATTTGCAAAATCGCGGAATTGCTTATTTTCATTCCCCTGGATGCAACGCTAATTCTGTTGCAGAATATGTCATTTATTCAATTTTAAAATGGATTATTACTAAAAATATTGAATTAAAAAATATTAACCTTGGGATTATTGGTTTTGGAAATATTGGAAAATTAGTTGCTCGCTATTTTCATACATTAGATATTAATATTTATGTTAATGACCCTCCCTTGAAAGATGAAAACTTCATTTTCCCCGCTTATGTTCATTATTGCGAACTTGATGAGATATTTGAGAAATGTAATGTTATTACAAATCACGTACCACTTACAAAATCAGGCAACTATCCAACGCAGGCATTAATCACGGGCAAATTATTAAGTAAATTGAAAGAAAATTCATTGCTAATTCACACTTCACGTGGAGGAGTTATTGTCGAATCTGATTTATTAAATATTATTAAAGAAAGAAAATTAGCCACAGCAATTGATGTATGGGAAAATGAACCCGATTTTAATTCTGAACTTGCAAATTCGTCTTTGCTTGCAACGCCTCATATTGCAGGATATTCTTATAATGGCAAATTGAATGGTACAATGCAAGTTTTGAAAAATATTGAGAACTATTTTGGAATTAAACCCAATTATGACATATTAAATGCAGAAATGAATAAATATAAAACAAATACAAAATTATCGAAAGATAATTTGCAAGACATTTTTAAAAAATTGAACGATAATCGCCGATTTGAAGATGATTTTGCAAGAATGCGGGAAGCATCGAAATTAGATAAAGCAGGGAAGCAAGCATTTTTTCAAGAAATCCGCAAGAATTACCCAAAGCGATATGAGACATTAAATATTTAAAAAGGATAAATTATGGGCGAAAGAGTTGAAAGATTGAATATTTGCATAATTGGAAAAACAAATGCAGGCAAATCGAGTTTGCTCAATTTGCTTACGGGTCAAAAAGATTATGCAATCGTCGATTCCACACCAGGCACAACCGCTGATAATGTTGTTTCTATGATGGAAATACATAATCTTGGACCAGTAAAAATCATTGATACTGCAGGAATTAATGAACAAGGTGAGCTAGGCGAAAAGAAACGCAAGAAATCTATGCTTGCACTCGAAGAATCAGATTTATGCTTGCTTACAATTGATTTTATTGATGCAGTAAACGGTGATGATCTCTTTTATGAAAAATCACTTTTCGATTATGCAATGGAACAAAATAAGCAAGTGCTTATTATATATAATTTGTTTAAAAAGAAGAGCAACTTGTCAATTAGCGAATTTGAATCCTGGAAAGCAAAGTTAGATGAAAATTTTGATGTGCCAAGCATTGTGATTGATATACAAGATATTTCACAACAGCAAAGGTTAATTAATTTTATATTAGAAAATTTCAAATTTGTGCCATTCGATTTTGAGATGCTACCAAAACTTGATAATTATGGAAGCATAATTTTAAATATACCAATGGATGAAGAAACGCCTGAAATGCGATTGCTGCGACCTCAGGAAATGGTGATTGAACGATTAATGAGAAAATTTATAACACCTGTTTTATTTCGTATGGATTTGAAAAAAGCACGGTCAAACGATCCCGAAGAATCTAAAAGTGAGAAAAAGCGATACTGGGATCTCGTTAATTCATTAGATAATTCACCTATGGGCTTGCAGATGATTATTACAGATAGCCAGGCATTTGATATTATCGGCAAATGGACTCCGCAGGGTATTCCATATACATCATTTTCGATAATTATGACCAAATTTATGACTTATGGCAATATGCAATATTTGATTGAAAGTACCGCTGCAATCGATAATTTAAAAGAAAATGATACAGTGCTAATTGCCGAGTCTTGCAATCATAATCGAAAATGCGATGACATTGGAACGGTGCAATTGCCACGGTTATTGCAGAAAAGATTAGGCAAAAAATTAAATTTTGAATTTTCCTTTGGGCGTGTATTTCCCGATGATTTAAGCAAATACGCAGTAATTGTGCATTGTGGATCGTGTATGACTGACAGGCAAAAATATGCCCGAAGATTATCAAATGCTCAGAAGAGCAATGTTCCATTTACAAATTATGGAATGGTATTATCTTATTGTCAAAATCGAGATGTTTTTGCTAATGCACTTGCACCTTTTGGTATTGATTTGAAATAATTATTCAGAATATGAAATAAAATATTAAATTTATCAAAATTATTCCTTAATTTTATAAAAAAAGGGATTTGAATTGCAAAACGGAAATTATATTTTAATCTTACATACTCATTTGCCCTGGATGCTTCATCACGGTATTTATCCCGCAGGAATAGATTGGGTAAATGAAGCAGTGGCGGAATGCTATATTCCATTATTAAATGTCTTCAATGATTTGCTCAATGAGGGAATACCGCCAAATGTCACGCTTGATATATCGCCCGTTTTATGCGAGCAATTAGCAAAGCCCGATTTTCAGCAATTTTTTATAAATTATTGCGATGCACGGATAGATGCTGCACGGAAAGATCATCTGGATTTTCTGCATTGGGGATATGACCCGCATCATATTTGGCTAACAGAATTTTGGGAGAATTTTTATACTGCACGGAAAAATGATTTTATCAATAAATATAATCAATCAATTGTCGGAGCTTTACGAGATTTGCAAGATAAAAATGCAATTGAAATAATGACTTGCGGAGCCACACACGGATATTTGCCATTGCTTGGTACAGATGAGAGCATAAATCTGCAAATTGCAACTGCAATTGAGAATTACGAAAAATACTTCGGACGTCATCCACGCGGAATTTGGCTACCCGAATGCGGATATAGGCCAGGCTATGATTGGCAATCATTTATTCCCGTAAGTCCATTTAATGAAAAGCATTATAGACCTGGCATTGAGCAATTTCTATACAAACATAATTTGGAATATTTTGTAATAGATGAAAAACTAATCCAAAACTCTACGCCAATTGGTGCTTTTGATATAGAAAGGAAATTTTTCAATTCAATTGATTCGCCATATTTTCAACCTGTGCCTTGGAATTTCGATAAATCAGCAATGCGTTCATATTTAGTTGCATCCAGCGATAAAGTGGAGTATGGTTATGCAGCAGAATTATCGCGGCATCATGATTTATCAATGCTTGTTTGGAGCGGCGAGGTTGGATATCCAGGCGAACCTGATTATCTTGACTTCCATAAGCGGCATTTGAATTCCTGGCTACGGTATTGGCGTGTTACTGACAATAAAGCCGATATGATGTATAAAACGCTTTATCATCCTGATTGGACTCAAAAGAAAATTGATTTGCAATCAAATCATTTTATTCATAATCTGGAAAATTCAATTAATTATTATCATAATTTAACAGGTAAATTTGCCACATTGACAACACCGTTTGACACTGAGCTATTCGGACATTGGTGGTTCGAAGGTCCAGAATTCATCCGTGCAGTTATTAGGGGATTGCACCACTCTCCATGGGTGAAAATTGTTAAAGCATCCGAGCAGTTGGATATTCTCAAACCTCAAGAAGTTGTAAGATTGCCCGAAGGCTCTTGGGGAGTGAATAATGATCATACTGTGTGGATGAACGATGGGAATAAATGGACCTGGGAAATGATATATAATGATGAAAAGCGATTTGGCGAACTTTTAACACAGTTCCCTTATCTGACGGGTAATTCAAACGAAGATATTAATCCCAATGAAGAAAGCAAAATTCTAAAACGTATCATTTTGCAAGCGCTTCGTGAACTTATGCTCACACAATCATCGGATTGGCAATTTTTGATTTACACAAATGCATCAAAAGATTATGCGGAGCAGCGATTTTTCTTCCATCATTCAGATTTCAATCGGCTTTGCGATTTAGCTTTAAAATTTGCTGCTGAGCATAATTTGACTAATGATGAATGGCTGTATATAACCGAAATTGAAGAGCGCGATAATATTTTCCCCGAATTGAAACTTGAAAATTGGAAGCAATTGGAGTGGTAATGGATAAAGACACACAAAAGAAATTTATCAGTTCTCTTTTGATTATTGTATTTGCAAATGTTATAGGTGGTGGATTTTTTGTGTTGGCATTTTATTTTTCAAAGAATATAATATTTTTATATCTTGGACTTGGCATTATAATTTTGACATTAATAGCAATGTTTATTTTATATTTCAAAATTCGCAAATCACTTTAAAATTTCAATTATTTTAAGTTCGTCTATAATTTTATGTTTAGATTTGCTAATCCTGAATATTTATGGTTATTGCTCACAATACCATTTATAATATTGCTTTATATTTCTTGGCGTGTAAGCCGCAAAAAGAAATTGAGAGCTTTTGCTGATAGCCAATTATTAGATATGCTTATAAAAGATGATTCAAAATATAAACCAATTATAAAATTGACTTTATCTTGTTTGATAATTGCTTGTTTAACAATTGCATTAGCCGACCCACAAATTGGCACAAAATTGGAAAAAGTAAAACGTTCGGGAATTGAAATAATGTTTGTGCTGGATGTGTCAAATTCAATGCTTGCCGAGGATATTCAACCCAACAGGTTGGAACGTGCGAAGCAAATTATAACGAAAATGCTTGATAATTTGGAACAAGACAAAGCAGGGCTGATTATATTTGCGGGGAATGCTTTTTTACAAGTGCCTCTAACAACTGATTACTCCGCAATAAAATTGCTTCTTCCCGTTGTGGGACCAGATATGATTGGTTTGCAAGGTACAGCAATTGGTAAGGCAATTGATCTGTCATGCATTTCATTTTCAGAAGATAAAACGGTAAAAAAAGCAATAATAATAATTTCCGATGGTGAAAATCATGAAGATGATGCGGTAAGTGCCGCAAAAGCTGCTTATTCAGAGGGAATTAAAATATATACAATTGGAATGGGAAGTCCCGCAGGTGCTCCAATACCAATTGGAGGAGGAAAAGATTATTTGAAAGATGAGAATGGGCAAATCGTAACCTCACGTATGTCCCCTGAATTGCTTTCAGATATTGCAAAAGCAGGAGATGGCAGATTTGTGTATGGGAGCGAACGCACTTCGGATATAACTCAAATTCTCAATGAACTGTCGGGCTTGCAAAAAAAACAATTTGATGAAATGGTATATACAGATTATGATGATAAATTTTATTACTTTTTGTGGGCTGCGCTTGTTTTGATAATCATCGATATATTTATAAGTGAAAAACGTAATCCATATTTATCAAGAATTAAATTATTTAAAGGTGAGTAAAATGAAAAATATATTAGTTTTTGGAATTTTATTTTTATCAATATTTGCAAATTCTTTATTTGCTGAAAATGTAAAAGATTACATAAAAAAAGGAAATTCATATTATAACAGTAAAAAATATAAATCCGCAGAAGTTGAATATCGCAAAGCACTTGAATTGGACCCCACAAATAATTATGCAAAATTCAATTTAGGAAATGCTTATTATCGCCAAGGCAATTACCAGGAAGCAATGAATCAATTTGACGCAGTCAATCGCAGCAAATTCAATAAAAATGATTTATCAAAAGCATACTATAATTTAGGCAATTCAATGATGCAAGCACAGAAATATGAGGACGCAATTGAATCATATAAAAAATCGCTTTTGAATAATCCCGATGATTATGACGCTAAATATAATCTGGAATATGCTCGCCGTATGCTTCAGCAACAGATCCAATCCCAAAATCAAAATAAACAAAACGATAAAAAGCAGCAAGGTGACAACCAGCAACAAAATAACTCCACAAAGCAAAATCAACAAAATAAAACTAATCAAAAGCAACAAGATAACCAGCAAAGTCAACAACAAAGCGAACAACGACAAGACAATCAATCTGAACAGCAAAAGCAACAGCAACAACAAAAAATCTCAAAAGAAGAGGCAGAACGAATATTGCAAGCACTGAATAATGAGGAGCAGCAATTGCAAAAGAAGATGAAAAAAATGAAAGCCGAACGTGGCAAATTAGAAAAGAACTGGTAGGAAATAAGTAGTTATAAACACATTCTCTCGATAATTATCACTTGCAAATTTATTATTAGCATTATCTAAACAATTAATCTATAATTATTTACGTTTATTTTTATTGTTTATTCCTTGAATGTTCATAATTTAGTTTTATAAATTATTAAGAAAGGAACGATTTATGAAAAAGGTAATTTACACAATTTTTGCAATCGCTGCTTATTTTCTCTTAATTAACGCATCCTGTGATGACAATAATAATCCTGTTAATCCTAATGGTAAAGAGATAGAATCAAACACTCAAACTATTACGACAACGGGCGGAGAAATTGCTTTAACAGATGGGACAAAACTAATTGTTCCCGCAGGTGCAACATCTCAGTCAACATCAATTAAAATGTCGAGGATTGAAGCGAACGATTTCTTTCCAGGTCAGAAAGATGACTTTGTAATATTGAGATTTGAATCGGATGTGACAGAATTCAATCAAGATTTAGAAATCAGAATACCCGTACCAAAGAAATTTACAAATCCAAGCAATGTATTGGGTGCAGGGGGGGAGTTTGATTTCACTAATCAAATAATGGATATTACAAGCACTACAATTGAAAACGTCAATGGAAAATATGAACTAGTAATCAAAACGAAACATTTTTCGGGATATGCAGGGCATTTCTGGGAAATGCCACCAAATTCAGCAGGACCATTGGATGTACCATATTTTAATCAAGGATCTTCCAATTATTGTTGGGCAACTTGCTTACAAATGATGTGCGAAGGAATAGATCCAAGTATATCAAATGAAATTTATAGTTGGATAGCAGCAACGGGCATTGATGAAGGAGGAGTAGGGCAGGATTTTGTACTGAGTAATAGCAAACTTCATTCTGAGATAAAATATCAAACGGGCAGTTATCCCGAAGCGAAGCGTTGGCAATATTTATCAGCCAAGGCAATGGATACATATCTTCGCGATAGGATTGCATTAGGATACCCTGTTCTTGTGATGGATCCTTTTAGCGAGCATGCAATTTTGGTTGTCGGCTATAGTGGCAATACTTTTTATATTCATAATCCAAATAATACTGCAACATCCAATGTTGGATACACAGAAAAGCAATGGAGCGATTTCAAAGTAGATCAATTAGGTATCCGCGATTTATATGTAACCTTATGCATTCCAAAATCATTATCCTCAACACGAATGCAAACAGTAAATATAACGAACGGCACAATTAAAATTATAAAACCCAAGATAGGCTCTATGAATTCAATGATTTACGGATTTAAGTGGTCTCCAACATCTAAAGGATATGGCTTTTTTGAAAATGCAGGAACTGGCAAATTAGTTGATACATTACCCGATGGAATAGAGACGATACAAATCAAGGGTATTGATATTGCAAATGCAAGCAGAACGCAAAGCAAGACATTCAATGTATGGGTTGATATCTGGGGACAGGATCATAAAAAGATACATAAAAGTTTTGAACCTAAAGATCCTGTAACTGTTGGTCCAAATAGTATAGGTACTTATTCAATAGATATTCCTGTGGCGGAATTTAAAGATTCGACAATGGGAGCTACTACTTCCTACAGAATGCAAATATCCGCAATAGAACAAGGTAGTGGATTAGTCGATGATGAAAGCATTCTCTTTACTATTGGACCAAGCGATCCATTAAATGGAGCATGGGAATTTACTACTACAAGATTATCGACAACGTCTCCGAAGGGTTCTTATAATATTGATAACCAAACTATTAATTTCCTATTTACAGTCAAATCTTCAGGAGTTATAAACTTATACAATCAGGATGAAGATGAAGGATATGATTTTCAGCTCGAAAGAACACCTGGGAGTAATTCCTTCCGCATTTTTTATGAAGAAAATGGGGAGGTTCAAATTGATATTGAATGCGAATTTCTTCCAAATAATTATAATCAATATGAAGGAACTTTAACTACTGTAGATTGGGAATACCTTACTGACGAAGATAGAGAAAATGATATAAGAACACCATATACCTGCACTGCTACAGTTGTAGGAATTAGAAAAAAATAACATAGGATTTATTTCAATATAAAACTCCCCGTAATCCTTAAATTGCGGGGAGTTTTTTATTTTATAAAAACACAAATTCAATATTTTCGTCAATTTTAATTAATTTTCCAAATAATTTGCTTTATAAATTTGTGTTAATAAATATGTGGAAATGAAGCATTATTTATATTTGCTTGTTTTTATTTTTGCTTTTAATTATGTCTATGCTGTTGATTTTACTGCTACGGTTGATAAAGATTATATCGAGGTTGGCGACCAATTTACTGTAACTTTCTCAATTGATGGTGATGGCTCGGATTTCAAGGCGCCAAGTTTTGCAAATTTCAAAGTATTAGCGGGACCTTCGCAATCGCAGAGCATACAAATAATCAATGGCAAAATGTCGCGCAGCCTTACATTTAGCTATGTTTTGCAAGCAGTTAAAGAGGGTAAATTCACTATCGGACCTGCAAGAATTACATCAAAAGGCAATGAAATATCATCTAATTCTATTGAAATTGTTGTTGCAAAGCCTAGCCAAGCAAAGCTTGACCAAATGAAGCAGGAACAGAACGCAGAATCACAATTGCAAAAGCAAGCATCTGATATCATTAATAAAAATATTGACATCAAGGTAACAACCGACAAAACGAATGCCTACATAGGCGAGCCAATATTGGCAACTTACAAAATTTATATGCATCCTGAGCTTGCGGTCACACAAATAAGCGTTAAAAAATCCCCACAATTAGATGGTTTCTGGACGCAAGATTTCGACCTTGGACAAATCCAATATAAATTTGAAACAATTAATGGCAAAACGTACCGCACAGCAGTCGTCAAAAAAGCAATTCTTTTCCCACAGCAAAGTGGAAAATTAAGTGTGGATTCTTATGAATTTGATGTCTCAGTTCGCTTGCAAGTGCAAGATCAAAAGAAAAAACGCAATCGAGATCCATTTGCCGATTTCTTTGATAATTTTTTCAATGACCCTTTTTCCAATACATCATATCGAGAATTTCAAACAACTGTGAAATCCCCCGCTATTTCAATAAATGTCAAAGATTTACCGAAAAATGCGCCTGTTTCGTTTACAGGAGCAGTAGGGAACTTTGCGGCAAATTCGTGGATAGATCGCAATAAAGCAAAAACAGGTGAAGCAATTACTTATCGACTGAAAATTGCGGGCAAAGGGAATTTCCAATTGATACAACCGCCAAAACTTGATTTGCCTCCTTCATTTGAAGTGTATGATCCGAAAATTGTGAACAATACAAAATTAGGTGATAATAATGTCGAAGGCGACTTGATTTTTGAATATGTAATTATACCGCAAACTCCTGGAAATTATAAAATTCCCGCAATTGATTTTTCATATTTTGATTTGAATTCTAAAGAATATAAGACTATTAAAACTGCCGAGCAATCGCTTGAAATTTTGCAGGGAACAACGGCTAATTATTCAGCAAATGGAACAAATAAAGAAGATGTAAAATTACTCAATCAGGATATTCAATATATCAAAACATCCATAGGCAAGATTGACAATGGCAAATCTCATTTCTTTCCTTCTATATGGTTTTATATACTTTTAATTTTGCCTTTATTTGCTTGGCTTGCGGCTCTATATTTCAAAAAAGAGCAACAGCAATTGATGAATAATCAAGCAGAATTGCGGCGACGTCAGGCACGGAAAATTGCTGAAAAGCAATTGAAAGATGCTGATAAATATTTGCAATTGCACGATTTGCAGAAATTTATTGATGAAATATCAAAAGCACTCTGGGGATTTGCAGCAAATAAACTTTCAATTCCACCAGCAAATTTAAGTCGAGATAATATTGAAAGCATAATGAGACGAAAAAATGTAAATGAAGAGTTAATCGCCGAACTGATAAATTTATTGGATGAATGCGAGTTTGCTCGCTTTGCTCCATCTCAATTGAATGGCAATTTGCAATCAATTTACCAAAAAGCAATTGATGTGATAACGCATTTAGAGGAGGAAATAAAATGAAAAAAAGAGCAATTTATATATTATTAATAATATTTTCCAACTCATTATTATTTGCACAAACTAATCCTCAACAAATTTTCAAAGAAGCAAACCAGTATTATGCCCAAAAAGAATACGTAAAAGCTATTGAGAAATACGAGCATTTGATTAAGCAAGGAAATGTTTCGGCGAATATTTATTATAATCTTGCTAATGCTTATTATCGCAACAACAATATAGGCAAAGCAATTTTAAATTATAAACGAGCAAAAAAATTAGACCCAAGCGATTATGATATTAATTTCAATTTACAACTCGCACAATTGAAAATAATTGATAAAATTCAACCACTCCCTAAATTCTTTTTAAGCAAATGGATTGAGGATATTTCAAAATCGCAAAGCCCTGAAACATTCGGGATAATTGCAATTATATTTTCATTTATTGGATTTGGATTACTCACAATTTACATATTTGCAAGGAAATCAGGTGCAAAGAAGGCGTCATTTTTCTCAGGTATTGCATCACTTGTGATAATGATTGCATTTGTATTGCTTGCATTCCAAAGTAATTCATATCGAACAAGCGATAAGGAAGGGGTGATAATTTCTCCAACTGCCTATATTAAAAGCTCACCCGACCAAACAGCAATGGATTTATTCATTTTGCATGAAGGCACAGAAATTGAAGTATTGGATAAAGTAGCAAATTGGAGTAAAATTCGCATAGCAAACGGCAACCAGGGATGGATAGAAGATAATAAATTTGAAAAAATATAAAAATTTTCTATTTGACCTCTATTAATGGTTTAAGTTTTGCAAATTTTGCGGGTCCAATTCCTTTAATATTTAAAATATCATCAATGGAATTGAACCTAGATGTGGCACGATAATCTAATATTTTTTGAGCGGTTGCTTCCCCTATACCTGGCAACCGCATTAATTCTTTCTTATCTGCTTTATTTATATTAATTTTTTTGAAACTTAGCGATTGCGCTTCTTGTGGAGTAATTTTCGTTGTGAATTTATTCGATGCGATATTTTGAGGAATGGTAGTGTCTTTTGAGAATGAGTCTGTACCTTGTGCATCAGATTTGGCAGGAGAATTCATTACTTCGACAGGTTCAAGACTATCAATTTTTATAAGATTTGTTAAAATAATATCTTTGGATTCTGTATTATTATGTGAATCAAAAATAAAGCCAACAAGTGAGCCAATTAATATAATAAAAGCAAATTGGATCTCAGATTTAGTTAATTTCAAATGCGTTTTAATCCAAGGGCTGATTTTCCCCATATATTTATATTATTGAAAGACATCCTTGACTTTATCAAAAATGTCTTTTGATTTTTTATCTTTGCGATTTGACTGCGTCGTTGTCTTATCATCGTCAGTTGTGGAAGCAATTGCAAAATGCTCTTGTAGAGAAAGTTGCCTCAGCAATTCCTTCTCGGTTGAATTAATCTTTTTTGGAATGATAATTTCAATATTAACAATGAAATTCCCTCGCGATTTATCATAAAGATTTGGAATACCAAATTCTTTAAGTATAATTTGATCACCATGTTGAGTACCTGCGGGGATTTCTATACTTTTTGCCCCTTCAAAAGTTGGAACTTCGATTTTTCCACCAAGTGCTGCAAGGGTAAATGGTATTTTCAAATTATAATGGATATCATTGCCTTGGCGTTTATAGAAAGGATGGGGCTTTTCCTCAAAAATCACAATCAAATCGCCATAATCGCCACCGCGTCTGCCAACGTGACCCTTACCCGACAGTCGAATAAAATTCCCTTCCTCAACACCTGCAGGAACATTTACGGTGACAAGCTCCTCACTATCGTAACGTCCCTCGCCCTTGCATTTTGGACACTTGTTCTTTATAACATAGCCGGTGCCCTCGCAATTTGGACAAGTAGCAATATTAGTGAATTGACCTAAAAATGTTCGAGTGGTCTGCTTAATTTCACCCATTCCATTGCAAGTTGAGCAAATTTGATAACCCTCACCGCCTCTTGAACCCGTTCCATCACATTCATCACAAGCAACATATTTATGGACTGATACTTTTAAAGTTGTGCCTGAATAAATCTCTCCAAGAGTCAAAGGTAAGCGAATTTTTAAATCTGCACCTTTTTCGCTAATTGGCTTCCGCTGATAAGAATGGCGTGCACCCCGTCGTTGCTCAAATCCAAAGAAATCATCGAATATACTGCCACCAAAAATATCGCTAAAATGCGAGAATATATCTGATACATCATTAAAGCCCTGAGATTGAACACCGCGAACGCCATCAAATCCATATCTATCATATTTTGCTCGCTTATCGGAATCGCTCAGAACTTCATAAGCTTCTGCTGCTTCTTTGAATTTTTCTTCTGCATCTTTATTGCCCGGATTACGGTCGGGATGAAATTGCATTGCTAATCTACGGTATGCAGTTTTAATTTCTTCTAAACTTGCACTGCGACCCACTCCCAGCACTTCGTAATAATCTCTTTTATCCATTTTATCTTATATTCAAATTTTATTATTATATTTCAACACAGGGCTGAAGCCCAGTGTTGAAATATATTCTTTCTCTTATTTTCGCCTCGCAACACAGGGCTTAAGCCCTGTGTTGAATATATTTATGTATATATTTATTTATCATCTTTTGGTTGAGAAACTGCAACTTTCGCATGTCTTAACACTTTATCCTTAATTTTATATCCTTTTTGCAAAATAAGCGCCACTTTCCCCGGTGGTATATCGGATGGAACTGTCATCAATGCGTCTTGAGTATCGACATCGAAATCATCCCCAATATTTATAGGAATTGGTGAAACATCAAAATCTTGCATAAGTTTATAAGCTTGTTGATTTATTAATTCCAACCCACGCAACAAGGCATCAAAATCCTGATTAGTCTTTGCAGTATTATATGCTTTTTCGATATTATCGACTAATTCTAATAATTCATATAGTAATTGTGTATTCCCAAATTGAATTATATCTTCTTTTTCTTTTAAAGTTCGCTTGCGAAAATTTTCAAATTCTGCTACTTTCCTCACTAATTGATCTCGCAATTCCTCATTTTCTTTTTTTAACTTTTCATTTTCTTCTATCAAATTTTCGTTTTCTTCAATTAAGTCATCCATAGACATTTGAGATTTTATGATATCTTCTTCACTCGTGTTTTCTTTTTGAAAATCAATCATTTCTCCCTCATTAATTTCATTTTGTTCATTTTCATTATTGTTTTCATTATCTTGATTTCTTAGGGTTGCATTTTTTAAATACGTATCCGATAAATCCTTTGGGGGATTATTTGTGTGCCTAATTCCTCTTGATTTTAAATGATCCATACTTATAATTACCTCCTTTCTATCAAATATTATTAGACGAAAAATTAAAAAAAATAACTTTTTTAAGCAATCCCGTAAAAATCGAAATCCTTAGACAAATATTTTTTTAGACTTTGTTTCAAAATTGCATTTTCAATTTTATTTAACTTCGGGTCATTTTCAAGAACACCCTGCGCAAATTCTCGAGATTTTGTTATAATATCAATATCCTCAACAAGATTGATAAATTTAAAAGCAGGCAATCCCGATTGTCTAGTACCAAGAATATCCCCAGGACCACGAATTTCCAAATCTACTTCTGCGATTTTAAACCCATCGGTGGTCTCCTCCATTGTTCGCAATCGCTTAATTGCTGCAATCCGTTCGTTTGGGTCGATATGTTTTGATTTTATTTTATATTGGAAATTGCTTTTTGTAAATAATATACAATATGATTGATGCTCACCTCTGCCTACTCGCCCACGTAGTTGATGCAATTGTGATAACCCAAATTTCTCTGCATCTTCGATTATCATCACTGTGGCATTTGGCACATCAATTCCCACCTCAACAACGGTTGTGGCAACAAGTAAATCAAATTCTTTTTTTAAAAATTTATACATTATCTCATCTTTTTCTGCAGGTGGCATTTGCCCATGCAATAATCCCACATTGAATTCTTTAAATATTTTTTTAATATATTCATAATGTTCAATTGCAGATTTATAATTTAGCTTTTCAGATTTTTCCACTAATGGATAGACAATATAAGCTTGCCGGCCCATCTTGAGCTGTTGCCGAGTGAATTCATACATACTATTGCGATTTTCGTCAAATACTACTTTTGTTTGAATTGGCTTGCGATTTTTTGGCATTTCTCTAATCACCGATACATCCAAATCTCCGTATAAAGTCATACTCAATGTTCGTGGAATTGGTGTAGCCGACATAAATAAAGTATGTGGAAGAATTTCCAATTCCGTATGAGATTTCCTTGCCAGTTCTATTAATTCTGCCTTTTGCGTTACGCCAAATCTATGCTGTTCATCGATTACAATAAATCCAAGATTGTGGAAGACGATATCGTCTTGAATAAGGGAGTGAGTGCCGATAATTATTTGAGAGCTTCCGTCAGCAATCGAGCTTAAAATCGCATCCCGATGATTTGCACGCAATCCTCCCAACAGAAGCGTTGTTTTAATATCGAACTCTTTCAAATAATTGCTTATTGTATTATAATGCTGTTGAGCAAGTATTTCTGTTGGTGCCATTAGCACAACTTGATAACCCGCATCAATCACTGCAAGCACCGCAATTAGCGCAACAATAGTCTTGCCTGAACCGACATCACCTTGAAGCAATCTATTCATCGGAATACCTGAATTGAAATCGTTCATTATATCTTGCAATGCTTTGATTTGGTCATTTGTTAATTTGAACGGTAATTGTTTGTAAAATCGTTTAACATTTGGGCTGTTTCGTGGGATAATCAAGCCTTTTTGCGATTTGATTTGCGCTTGCCTCAATGATAATATCGCGAGAAAAAACATCAGCATTTCTTCAAATTTAAAACGTTGCCGCGAACTTTCAAGCAATTCAAAATTTTCGGGGAAATGCATATTCTTTATTGCTTTTGTTTTTGGTGGAAAGTTGAAATTTTGCAAAATATAATCGGGCAAAGTTTCCTCAATTGAATTGCCAATTTTTTCTAATGCGTTTGATATTATCTTCCTTAACTGTTTTTGAGTAATTTTCGCCTTAACAAACATCTCGGGCATTGTGTATTTTGGCAAAATTCCACCCCGCTGATAATATTCAGCATCTTCAATATCTATATTTTCAATTTCGGGATGCACAAAGTTAATTTCATTATATCTCCCAATATCTGGGTACCCACTGATTGCAACGTAATCACCTTCGTTATAGTATTTGCTATAATATTCAATTCGATTGAAAAATATAATATTTGCCCTTGCTCGACTTTCGTCTGTGATTTCGACAATGAGCATTTGCCTATTACCTGATATAGCTCGCTTTGTCTTTTTTGCGATTTTGCCAACTATGGTATATTCACGGCGGAATTTTATTTGCTTAAATGAAGCGGATTCATATTGATTGCTCGTTTCCTCTGTAAAAAGCGTATGATAGAGCTCATCTATGCGTTTCACACTTCTGCGGTCCAAATATGAAAATGGGAAATAATAAATTAAATCCTCAAAGGTTTTAATGCCTGCTGCGGCAAGCACTTTTGCCTTTTGAGGTCCAACTCCCTTTATATATTGAGTTTCGTATTCTTGCTTTTGCTCCAATTCAATTCAAAACGTTAATAAAACACCCATTAAAAAATTGACACCTGAATTTGGCAAATTAAAATAATTATAATAAATCTCGTTTGTCAAATTATTTATAATTATATAAATTCTATTTTTATCAAATAATTGTTCAAAATATAAATTTGTCAGGAATACATCTTTTGTCATCTCGATTTCCTTACTCTGAGAATTATAAGAATTAACTCCTGTCATATAAACAAAATTAAGCCGTGCATTCAATCCAAAATCAAATTTATATTCACTGTTGAGTTTAAAATTGAATTTTGGATAAATAATATTAGGTTGAATTTTTTGAATATTGTTGTTAAATTTCGAAAATACGTATTCAATATTACCATAAATCGAAAAATTATGATTATTATATTTCATTTGTGATTTTACTCCCATATTTGCTATGGAATTAGTATTTTGGAATTGAAATGTATCAACTGCAATTGGTACATTACAAATCAAATTATCATTTTTCGATATTGTAAGTCCAATATTCCCCGTAAAATATGATGATATTTTTCTATTGTAAAATAAATCAATAATATAATTATCATCAATTTTTAAATTTGGATTTGCTATTTGTTTTGGGTAAATACTGAAATATTGAGAATTAAATGGCACATTGCTGAATTTGTTTAAATTTAACGAAATTGCATCAAATTCTGAAAAATTATATTGATTATTAAAATATAAATTCCAGCCATGTTTATTGCTTGGTATTTCGCCAAGTTCCGATTGATTTATATTATTTTGAAAATATTGGAATTCGATATTTGACTTAATTTTATTGCTTTTATAAATGTCTTGATAAAGCGTCAAAATTAAATTCTCATCCTCCAGCCTCAAATTATATTGCATTTTCAAATCGAAATCGATAATTACACCTTGCGAGTAATAAAGCGACATTTTAGTGTTGTTTTCAAAAAAAGTAGGGAATTCCACTAAAATATTTGCGCCATAAAGATACTCGGATATTTGCAATGTAGTATTTTCTATTGAAATTTCTGCTGAATCATAATGCATCAATTGATTTCGATACCCGTATTTATAGAATACATTGCCTGATATTATGAAATATGATGAGAAATCATCAAAAAAATTCAATTTGCCTATAAATAAATTATAATCATTGAAATGAATTGTAATATTATTTTCATTTAATTTATTTGGAACAAATAAATCTGCATTTGAGAAATAACCCTCAATCGAAATTCCTGCTTTCTCATTTTTATACCCCGCATTTGCATAAGCAGATATATTTTGGTACCCTGAATTTTTAACTCTAATCAGATCGAAAGGATTCTTTGTATTTTTATTTGAATAAAAATAGCCTGTTGAACTTTCAAAAACAGGATTTATATTCCAGAAAAAATGATTCTTTGTACCAAAATGATTTATATCAAATTTTGAATTTTTTATTCCTGAAAAAAGTTGAATTACTGTCGAAAGTGTATCATTCAAATCTGTGCTTATATCTGGTAGCATTGAGAATTTTTGTTGATTTTCGAAAATTGATTGGAAAAATTTTGGATGGAAAAAATTCAAATTATAATTTCCATCAAAATCTGAATAAATTGGCACCCCATCATAATTAATACTCAAATAATTGAGATTATGATATGAACTCAATCTCCTTTGAGCTACACTATCAGCATATAAAAACACATTGTCGAAAAAATTTATGTCTGTGTTCAATTTCAAATATGAATAATCACAAGGGGAAGGACCATCCTGGTTCATCGTATTGTTATTATTATCCAATTTTATAATTTCATTATTATAAGCCAATGCAACAAAGTGAGTTGGCGATAATAATATTCGAGATAATAATAAAATAAATATAAATAATATTCTTTTGAAACTTGTCATTTTTTAATAAATGTAAAAATAAATAACAAGTTCAAAATAGAAATAATGAAATGGAAAAATATTATTTAAAAAATGTTTTTCTTCCTTAAAATTTCTTCTGATAAAAGTGACAATAGGGAATATTGCCATTTTTCTTATAATAATCTTGATGATATTCTTCGGCAGGCCAGAATTTATCGAATTTCTCTAATATAGTAGCCACTTTATAACCTTTCTCAGATAATTGATTTATTAAATCTGTAGCAATTTCCTTCTGTGTTTCATTTGTATAAAATATAGCTGAACGGTATTGCTTGCCAACGTCAGGTCCTTGTCTATCAACTTGCGTAAAATCGTGAATTTCAAAAAAATATTGCGCAAGTTCGCGATAAGAAATAATTTTGGGGTCATAAATAATCATCAATGCTTCAGCGTGTCCTGTCGTGTTTGTGCATACTTGTTCATATGTAGGATTCTCGACTGACCCACCTGTATATCCAACTGTTGTTGAAATGACTCCGTTTAACTTTTGAAAAAGATACTCAACTCCCCAAAAACAACCACCAGCAAAAACAGCTTGCTCTTCTTCGCGTGTTAGTTTATTGTATTGCATTTTTTCCTCTGATTTATTTTCAGTACATCCTATGAGTAAAATTATTAGAATGACGAATATTTTTATATATTTCATAATTTTAATCACAATTTATTCAATCTCATAAGCTTTCTTTCTATTCAAGTGTGCTTGATAGCGTTGACGTAATTGTGCTTGATTTAATAATTTCCTTAATATCCTTTCAATATCGAAAAATGATTTATAAGTATAATGAGGGACTCGCTTCTCGCTGCAATATTTTGCAAGAGCTTTTTTTGCAAATATTATATCCGCAACCTCTGCTGCGCAAAAATCTGAAAATCCATCTCCGACATAAATTACAATTGAATCATCAGGTGTCGATGTCAATATCACGTTCCTTTTGCAAACAGCCGACATACATTGGCAATTTTCATTTGCAAAAGGAAATTGAACTATAAATCCATTTTCTGTTTTTAATAATCTATTGCAATATATATTATTTTGTATTTTATCTTGATAAATATTTTCAGGCAATTTTGCTTTTAAATATTTATCTACAATTAAATCGAAATTATCAGTAATTATTGCAACGGGCAAATTATAATTTTTGCATAATTCGATAAATGAAATAAAATATGGGTCGATTTGTTCACTTTGGATTATTTCACTTAATCCGTGATTTAGGAAATCAATAGGCAGCACTTTCGCAAATTCTCTCCAATAATCAAATATTGAAATTTCTTTATTTATAAGTTTTGCCAGAGTATCATCGAAATTGCCATATTTCTTAAAAATTACGTCAGTCAAATCATTTTGGGTAATTGTGCCGTCCAAATCCAAAAAAATATATATTTTTTTTATATTTTTTTCATAATTTGCAATTGAATTCATAAACAAATTGAGTTAATGATGAAATTCAAAATTACAATACTTCTGGCGACCTTTTTTATAGTGGGTCAATTATATGCGCAGAATTTCCCAATGAGCTTAGGTGCATACATAAGCTATTCAGCAGGTATTAATGCAAATTCCACACCAAGGGGAATTAAAAACGATATAGGATTTAATAATTTGCCCGATTTTGGTGCTTCTTTTTATTATCCACTTGTAAAGGATACAAAATTGGGAGCTCAGCTTGATTTAGCATATATTACACACTCTTATGTACAAAAATTTAATTGTAATTTATGCCCTAATCAAAACTTCCACTTGAATTATTTCCAAATCAATCCAAGCATTTATATTTCAGGATTTTTGGTTGGTATTAATTTCGATATTCCAGTGAGTGGGAAAAAGGAGGACAGCGATATTGCAAAATCAAAATTGAACACATTAATTGCAGTAAATTTGGCTTATGAAATATTGCTTTATGCTAATGAAACGGGCAGGATTGTAATGTTTTTCGAAGGGAATTATTCGTTCACGGGATCAATAAAGGATTTCAAAAGAAATGACCCTATGGGAAGCTTTGCTGATGATTCCTTTAGCCCAAGACCTGCATCGCTTGGGCTTGGATTCAAATATATGTTCAATATCGGGCGAGTGCAATAGTAAGATTTGAAAACTATTTAAACAAGGATTTCTTTTGTCTTCTCTTCAAGAAATAACTCTGCAATTTTCAAATCGAGTGGTGTTGTGATTTTTATATTTGTGTCTTCACCTTCAATCACAGATACTTTATAACCTGCAAATTCTACTAATTGTGAACTGTCAGCACCAACATAATTCGCTTCCCTGGCTTTTTCATATGAATTCATTATTATATCTCTCCAAAATGCCTGAGGTGTTTGTGAAATTGATAATTTCCCACGTTGCAATGTGCGAATAACTTCACTTTTGTAATCAATTTCCTTAACAGGATCCTTTGGTGTTGTTCCAAGGATAACCGCTCCATTATCATCAGCTGCGGTAATTACCTTTTTTATCGATTGATGCGAAATAAACGGCCTAACTGAATCGTGGATCAATATAATATCGGCATTTAAAGTCGCTTTTGAATGGAGTGCATTATATATAGAATCTTGACGCTCTTTCCCCCCAACAACTATGTCTTTGACTTTCTCTAATTTATATGATTGAACCAATTCCTTTGTAAATGTAAACCATTCCGAATGCACGGCAATAACAATAGATTTTACATCATCAATTTCATTGAAATTTTCTATTGTATGTACAATTACTGGTTTCCCTTTTAAATCAATAAATTGTTTTGGAGTTTCGCTACCGAATCTCTCGCCCTTTCCGCCCGCTGGAATTATAACACAAACATTCATTATTCTATCTCTACATTAATTTCAAAATCATTTACTGTATAAATGTAAACGTTTTTATTTATTTTTTATTCAAAAATTTTAAATATTTTTTATAAAAAATTCGTTTTCTTTTAAGTCATATTTTTTCATAAAATATTCCTTTGTGAAATTGAAATTATCAATAGATGCAAGCTTTACATCATTTTCTATATCAAATTCCAAATTCCTTTGCGTTCTAAATTTGAAAATGGGCGATTGCTTTTCAGGAAAATTTAATTCAATAATATAGTTGCATAATGTATTAATTGTATTTTCTACTAATATTCTATCACCCATTATTACATCTTCTCGAACTTTATAATGCGTAGCTGCCGCTGCATAAGAACCTCGCTCAATTTCAGTTGTTAAAGTTTCAGATAATAGCACTTTAGATATTTCAGAATTTGCCATTTTTATTAATTGTTCATAAAGATCCACAGATTTTGATTGCCCTATGTCACGAATGTCTATATTTATATCATTTGGCGTTGCAATTGCCTGGGATTCGACAAGTTCCTTTAATCTATCGCTAAGGCTCTGCAATTCCTCTGCTGTTGGTGAATATGTATATTGCCCTATTATAATTGGCAAACCATACTTTTCTAAAAAATTCATCCAAAATCGAAATCCAAGATTTTTAATCGTAGCGGGCCAATAGCATTTAGAAAGCAAAGCCTCACCATATGGATTATTAAATGTCGGAAAATATCGCGGGATTAAAAATTTAAAATCAGGCAAAGTTTCACCTTGTGTATTGCCCTGCTTTCTAAATTTTAAATTATTTTTTTCATCAAAATAGAACCATTCCAATGGTTTTGCAATAATATCTTGTGGTATAATATATCCATTTGCATCGAATTGCCATATAATTTCAAGCACTTGCATACCTGTAAATACTGCTTCTAGGATATTGCTAATCAATGTAAAAACATCTATTTTTTTAAATACTTCCTTCACAAAATTTGCCACTCCTGAGCTTGCATCTTTATCTTGTATCTCCCAGTCTTGAGCAAGAATTCCTGATTTTCGGGATTGCATACAGGACCAAATATGTGGATCATTTTTTAGCTCAGGAAATATCTTGCCCACACCACCATTTTGTAAAATCACCTTATCAGGATTTGGAAGCATCCCAATAAATCGTTGAAATGTAAGCGCATTTTCACGAGTCACTAGCTCGTTAGTTAATAATGAATTTGGTATCAATTTTTCACCTTATTTTTTAATAATATATCCAATTATAAATCCCCCAATAAAATAAGCAGGTTCTTCCCACCACTTAGGCTTCTGTTCAATTGTTCGAGTAATGATTTCAGTTTTCAATGTATCGGGATGTTTGCGATATTCAAGCGAAAAATAATTCTCGGGAAATTGGTATCCCAAGCGAATAGTATCATATTTAATAACCGTATCTAAATGTGCAATAAATGGTTGCGTCTGAATTACCGTATCCCGAACGTATTTCACTTTTGCTATCGTTTTTTCAATAATAATAGGCTTGGTGGGAAGAACCTGCATAATTGTATCTCTTATCTGCTTTTCCTGAATAACAGTCTTGATTTGTTTATGATTGCAAATCAGTATTATCAAGAAAAGCAGATTAAGAAATATAGAAATTACCAATATTTTATCTTTGTTTGTCATCAATTATTTGCTTTGAACCCAACTAATCCGAGCACTTTTAATCGGCTGATTGGATGATAAATGTTTCGTTTTTTAATAAATACACCTTCCTTTCCTGTTGCTTCATTTTTCACATTAAATGCAACAGTCTGCACCCATCCTGCCTCTTGCACATCAATAATTCTTTCAATATGCCCAAACATCGATTGCCCTTTTCGCCAAATAATCAAGTTGTGAATATTAGCTTTATAAATTTGCTTTTCCCCATTAGATTTCGCATAATTATAAATTGCTTGAGCAAGTCCAGTTTTTGGAATTGGAATATACGAAATTGGATAGTTTAATTTTTTGCAACCTTCTGCAAAACAATAATAAACACCCGCTGCACAATATGGACTTGGAGCAGTTAATCCAACAGATTCCCAATATTTTTCCACAACGCCATCGTTGCGATTGGATTTCTCGACAGTTCCAACTTGCGCAATTGCAATTTGCATAGATTTATCAAGCACTTGACTGTTTGCAGGCAATTCATATTTACATTGTGAATACAATGCGATGGGCAATAGGAATATTAATATTATTTTTTTCATATTTTTTATTAATAAAACGTAAAATATATACCCAATACACCAAATCCAATCAGCAAATGCACAGATAGAAAAATTGCCGATAGCACATTTGTCGATTGACTTTTTATGAAATCCAGCTTAGTAAAAATAAAGGATGACAAACTTGATAATGCTATGGCAAGCGATTCTAACACAATAAGAAACAACAATGTCTTAATTTCTGCTGCATTTGGATTTAGCAGAGATAATCCAAAAATACCAAGCAAAAGTAAAACCGAATTTCGCAAAATAATATTTTTAATATTTGCCCACATTTTGTCGCCTTTAATTTTGCATTAATAATATTTTCACAAATCCATTGCTAGAAGCGCCAATTGCCTTTCCGCAAATTTTCTCACCCGCAAGGAATACTTTTGCATTTCCAAGTTCATCCGATGAAACATATTGACCGTTTTCAATTACTTCTCGAGCTCTTACTATTGCAGTACCAAGCGTTATGACTGATATATTTTCTCCGATAATTGCGTCATAATCTGCAACTCCAAGCGATTGCTCGCCTAAGTCGCAAATACTACCCGTAAAATCGACAAAATGATATGCTGTAATATCTTGTGATGCTCTTACAGTGAGTCTTAATACAGGTTGATATGTTAATGCTGAAATAGACATATTTCCTCCTTAATTTTGAATTGTATTATTAATTAAAAATGCCGCTTCGGGCGCCACTGCCTTGATTTCCCAATTATCAGTGGCTCGAATTATTTTGATTTTCCCGCCATTTTCGTAATATGAATCAATTTCAGGCATCCCTTCTCTTTGAAATGTATAGCCATAACTTGGATTATACTGCGTTCTACGTGATTTTTCTGATTGATCCACATAAGCAATAATCACATTATTTTGCCATATATCCTTAAATATTCTTCCATCTTCTGAATATACACTTATCCCAATACAAATATTGTTAATTCCAAAGTATTGCTGCAACATTTCGTAAGATATTTTTAAATTTCCCGAGTTTTGCAAATAAGACAATAGCATAGAATTAAAAGAAATAGCTTGATATGTATCCATCCCCATTAAAATAATATTAGGGCTACGACCAATATTTTCCCTCAGCTGTTCAATTGCTTCAGTTATTATAGTTAATGGATTTGTTGAACTACTATTAAAAGCCTCACTTGAATCTAAAATTTTCTTTGCTGATGTATCAAAATTTAAAGGATTTTGCACAAAATCAGCAATTGCTTTCTCTCGCTCCAATGCAAGAAGATTAAGTAAATCAGTTGTAATTTTTTGTTCATATTTCAAGGAATCGTATGTTTCCATTTCTTCAATATAATCCATTGCAACCTCGAGGTCCCTTTCCCGCAATGTAAATTCAATTGTGTCATAATCGCTTGTTGGAATTCTGTTAGAATTGCTTCTAATTGCTCGTTCAGAATTCCGCACAACAAAGGAATCTTTACCAAATTTTGGAACTTTACCTTTTTGTGCAGAAACCTTAACAATTGGGAATAATTTATCCCCAATAAAATTTGTGGGTGTATAGCCTTGTGCTATGTTTGTCAGTACTGGGTCGACCATTCTAAGCTGGTCAATGCGTGATTCTGCCATTTTTTTCTCCTTAATTGTTGATTAAATAATTAAATGCTTCTTCATAACTTAAATTTGGATTCATTGAAATTAACTTCTGAATTTCTTCATCAATTTCTTTGCGTTCAGGATTTAGTGTCTTACCTGTGAATTTTTCTTGATAATTGTATGTAGCAGCGTTATCTCTTCGTGCAAATTCTCCAAGATGCGCGACTGTAGTTATTTTTTCAATGAAATCCATTAATTTTTGCGTTGTATTTCCTTGATCATCTATATTATGAATTGCAGTAAGTAAATCAATCAATTGTGATTTTAAATTGCTCGGTAATTTGCCTTTTTGAATAACTTTTTCTGAAAAATCATTGAAATTTGCCGTAGCAATTTGCTCTTCATATTCTATCAGCTTTGCCTTGAGAGATTCATTTTCATCTTGTAATGTTTGTACAATACTCTGGTATTCCGTAAAACTACTTACGTCAGCCTCGTCGCCAAATTCTGCGAAGTCAGATGTAAATTCAATTGGTTTCAATCCTTTAACTGCGGGAGTAGCTGCGCCAAGCATTCCGATATGCCTTAGCATATAATTTGGATAAAGCGATATCGACACTTTTTGGAAACGCTTTTGTCGAATATCTTCGACTAAATCCTGCGATAAATCCTTGAGATTTGCAAGCAATGTTGTACCACGCCGGGCAAGCTGCTCCACCCAACCAAAAGATGGCGCATTGCTTTCGGGATGCCCTTTGACAACGGGGGCAAGATTTGACTGATCTTCTTTTATGTTAGTATTGTAGGTTTGGACAATTTTATCCAAATCCTCAGCGGTAAACTGTTGAGTTTGACCATTTGAATCGGTATGCAAACCCGTTTTAAATATTTCAATCCACATTTTTAAATACTCGCTATTTTATTACAATGCGAAATTATAAGGAGTTGCAAAGTATGGGAAGTAATTTATTTATAAATAAATTGAAATTTATTAATTTGGTATAATTTTTTTATATAATTTCTTTATTTTAATTACAACCATATATTTGATATGAATGATAATATTTATCAATTTAGAATATTATGTGACACAGTTAATTTCTATCTACCAAACCCTAATGATGACATCCAAAGCTCAATAATTAAGAATAAAACTTTTTATGAATATGAAATGCTAAAGGATATCTTTGAATCCTTATTACCTGGGGATGTAATAATTGATGTAGGAGCAAATATCGGTAATCATTCTTTATTTATTGCCAAATTCTGCAACCCTGAGCAAATATACTCTTTCGAACCTTTTCAATATTCTTTTAATCTTTTAAAAAAGAACATTGAAATTAATCACTTTGAAAATAAAATTACTCCAATTCCATATGCTGTGGGGTCAAAACCAACTAAAGGAGCAATGTTAATTCGTGATGAAAACAATATTGGGATGACACAATTTATTGAAACAAATGATGGCGATATTGAAGCTATTACTCTTGATGAATATTTTGGGGATAATTTACAAAGACTTGATTTAATTAAAATTGATGTTGAAGGAATGGATTTAGAAGTATTAAAAGGGGCAAAAAATCTACTCAATAAATATCATCCAAAAATATATATAGAATGTCTTGATAAATCTTCCTATATGAATGTTTCTAATTTTTTATCCCAATTTGGTTATTATCTCAAAGGCACTTTTAACGGTTCAACTACATTTTCATTTGTATATAATTTTAAAGAGGCACAGAAAAATTACCAGAAAAAAATATCTTTTTTTGCAGGTGATAGCAATCATTTTCATTTCTTAGATCCAATCATACAATATCTAAGGTTTAATGGCTATGCTGTCCAAAAATATCTATGGGAGGGGAATAATCCGGCTAGGATGCTTTCTATTCTAAGAAGTTCCGATTTAGCTTGGTTAGAGTGGGGAAATGATCCTATTGTTGAAGCAAGCAATTTGCCAAAGTTTTGCCCAATTATAAATCGAATTCACGGATATGAAATATATCAAGATGATAGAATGAAAATTAATTGGGACAATGTTGATGAGCTTATACTTATATTTAAGAGCAGCTTCTTCCTTTCAGAATTTAAAAAATATGCAGATCCAAATATAGAACAAAAGACAAACATCAATATAATTCCTAACCCAATTAATTCCTTAATCAAATTTTATGAAAGGCAAAAAGGATATAAAATCGCTTTTATTTCAAGGACTCATCAAGATAAAAATCCATTGCTAATGGTGGATATTCTAGAAAAACTTGTCAGTATTAATCGTAATTATAAAATTTTTATGATTGGAGGCATACAAGATTCTGAATTATATCTAGAAGTGTTGGAAAAAATACGTCAAAAGGGTTTAACAGATAATTTTGTTTATGATGGAATCATAAATAATATTGAGGATTGGCTAATAGATAAATCATACATATTATGTACATCAAAACTTGAAACACAAGGAGTAGGAATAATGGAAGCAATGATGAGCGGTATTAAGCCTGTACTTTATGATGGATCCGGACTCGATATATATCCTGAAAAATATCGTTTTAATACAATTGATGAAGCTGTCAGTATGATATTAACTGATGATTATAATTCTTATGAGTATCGTGAATTTGTAGAAAAGAATTATTCTTCCCGAGTAATATTACCTAAAATTGGTGAATTAATCAAAAAAACTATAAATCGACAACGAAAACATTTTGATTATGAACCGCTTATTTCGATATGTATCATCTCATATAATCGCGCAAATTTGCTAATGAGAAGTATTAAATCTGCTTTAGCTCAGAGCTATGAGAAATTTGAAGTTGTTGTAGTTGATGATGGTTCAACTGATAACACGGAAGAAGTTATTAAATCATTCAATTCTCCAAAAATACGATATATTCGAAAAGAGCATTCCGGAATTGCAGCAACACGAAATCATGCATTAAGAGAGGCAAAGGGTGAATATATTATATGGGTTGATAGTGATGATGAAGTATCACCGTACTTATTAGAAAAATATATAGAAGCTGTTAACAACTATCCAGATGCTGATGTATTCTATTGTAATCTATTAATTATAAATCAAGAAAAAAATGAAATAGTTCCGCTTCGTTACTATGATTGGTATAAAAACGAAATGAATGCTTTATATTATTCAATAATAGCCGGATCCCCTATACCCGATCCTAGTACTTTGATTAAAAAAAGTATTTTTAATGAAATCGGCACTTTCAATGAAACATTTAGTAGAGCCCAGGACTTTGAATTTTATTCTAGACTTATTCTCTCTAAAAAATTCCATTTCAAATTTATTAATCAATTTGGCTATATTTATTATATTCACGATGATAATAATACGGGTATTATTACATCTCAAACCGACCAATCTTATGAAAGAGAAGTACTGAGGAATATCCTACAAAATGCTGATTTGCAAGAAATTTTCTATATGTTTGATTGGGAAAATAATTTTCAGTGGTCGCTTGCTCAAGCTTTTTATTTGCTTGCTCAGGGATTTGCAAATTATCAAAGTATAAAAAATACTTTATTTTTCTTTAAAGAAAACTATAAATTAACACGTAATCCCGATATTTTGCAGAAAATTAAAGCACTTGAAGATGGATTAAATCAGCAAATTGGTGTTATCAAACAAATAGCGAATGTCGATATTAATCAATTAGATGACAAAACTAAGAAAAATATACAATTAATAAAGGGAATTGTGGATGAAAATGAAGTTAATCTTGACTTTAATAAGCTTTTAGAAATAGAAAACATTGGAAAAGAAAATGAGAATATTATTAATGCTGTAATAAAAGATAATAACCGCATCTTGTTTATTTGTGATAATTATCTACCTTCTATTGGTGGAGTTGAGTTAGTTGTTAAGGATTTAGCTCTTGGATTAAAATCTAGAGGCTATAGTATTGACATTGCTTGTAAATGGTTTCCCACAAGGGATTCTGACGAATATGAAGGGATGAGGATACTTAATTTCAATGCAAATGACAATATTAATAATAAAAAGAATTTGCAGGAAATGCACAGATTAGCTCATTTAATTGAGAATGCACCATATAAGGCAATTATTATTTTGAGTCAACCTGATAACTGGATAGGCTATTCCGTTCGCCTTTTAAAGCATACTAATAATAATATCATTTATATGCCCAGTATTAGAAAAGACTTAATAAACAGTTGGAAAATTTCTTCAGATACTTCTAATATTATTGCAGATTTATCCAAAGCAAAAACTTTGATTTCAGTTTCAGAAAATGGATATGATAAAAAATTTATGGATGAATACAACTTGCATAATGTTTTTATCCCCCATTCAATTAATCCTATTGCAACGGAATTTGATTTCAAGAAAAAATATAATTTGATAAGAAAGCATTTGCTTCTCTGCGTGGCAAATTTCTGGCCCATTAAGAATCAATCTAATCTTATTAAATCCTTCATTAATGAACCAGGCGATTTTGATATTGTAATAATTGGAAATAAAATTTTAGGCAAAGAAGAATTTTTTGATTATTGCACTGAACTTGCACGCTATGATGATAGAATTACTATAATTCCAGGACTCTCTCCTGAAGAAGTCAATCAAGCAATAAAAGAAGCTGATTTGCTACTAATTCCATCACTTGGAGAAAGCGCGGGACCACTTGTTCTGCTCCAGGCAATGCATTACAAAACCCCCTGGATTGCAACACCTTATTGTAATGCTGCACCCGACGAGGCAGGCGGAATTATTGCTGAATTAAAGGATTTCCCAAAATATGCACGTATTTTGCTCGATAATCCTCATTTAGCCATAGAATTAGGCGAACTAGGCTATCAACATCAACAACGATCTTTTGTTCTGGAAAAGTCAATTGATGCTTTTGTATCACTAATTGAAGGAAAAAATAATATCCCCGATTTCAGAATGCCCGACGATATTCGCGATAAGCAAAAAATGCTCAATAAAGAAGTCGAAAAATTATCAAATTATCATAAATATCAGTCCGAACAATATATCTTTTCAATTATTATACCAACATATAATCGTGATGATGTGATTGGAATGTGCCTTGATGCAATCAATCAGCAAACATTTCCACACGATAAATTTGAGGTTATCGTAATTGATGATGGTTCAACTGATAACACCGAAAAAATCATAAAGAATTTTAAGAACACGTTTAAACTTACTTATATCAAACAAAAAAATGCGGGTCCCGGCGCTGCACGCAATAAAGGGATATTGTTCGCAAAAGGCGAATATGCTTTAATATTGAATGATGATGCTATAATGGATCCCCATAATCTCGAAGAGCATTATAATACGCATAAAGCAAAATATAATAATACAAAAGCAGCTGTATTGGGGACATTTGACTTCTCTCCAAAATTCACTAAACGCCCCTTCGTATGGTTAATGCAAAATTCAAATCTTGTATTTGCCTACAAACTCCTTGAGCCAAATAAACCATTTGACTATAAATATTTTTGGACTTGCAATATATCCCTAAAGACATCAGCCTTGATTGAATCAGGTTTATTTGATGAAAGTATCCCTTATCCGACAATGGAGGATACTGAACTTGGTTATAGATTACAACGAATGGGATTTTATGTTTATTTTGAACCTAATGCAAAATCAATACATTATCACTGGCTTGATATTCCAGGATTTGTTAAAAGACAACAAATGAATGGGCGTAATATTATAAAGTTTATATCAAAATTCCCTGAAACCTTGATTACAGAAGGAGCTGTCTTTGGTTTTAATTCCCTTAACAGTAATGAAATTGCCAAGCTATGGATCAAGAGAGATTATCTTATAAATACTGCAACAGAGTTAACTAAAAAATTAACAAACATTGATAACAACCTCGAAATTGATCCAAATAATGCGTATTTAATATTACCTGATAATTCAGTTTTCGATAAAGAAGAATTTAAAAAACAAATATATAATGCTGCCCGGATTATCCTCGAGTATAATTACTTAACTGGCATCCTAGAGCAACTTGAAAAGCAAAATTATAAACTTATCTATGAAAGAAAGCCAATATCAGGTCCTGAATCAATTATAGAGCTATGTACTAAATATCCCGAAGTGGAATATGAAAATCAAAATATTCAAGAAAGAGCAGACAATGTAGATTATCTAAGTATTTTGCAGCCAGATTATAAACCTTCATTCATCACTTCCGAGCAACCTGAAAAGATCACTAATTCTAATATGCCATTGAAAATTCTGTTTACAATGTATGGATGGGACGAAAGTGGTGGTGGTACTCAATTGCCCCGCTCAATTGCGATGGAATTGAGTAAATCTGGGTTTGAGATTGCAGTGTTTTATGCAGCGGGCAAGCATCCAAGCAATAATAATCCTTACTACTTAGAAGAAAAGAATATTAATAATATCCATCTTTATGGAATATATAATCGCCCAACAGTATTTCTTGATGAAGCAAATCCCCGCAGAGAAATTCGAGATGATCAAATTGTTGAATTATTCAATTATGTTCTTGATAAAGAACAACCTGATATTGTGCATTTTCATAATTTTCTTGGACTTTCATTTGCTATAGCCGAGGCAGCAAAATTGCGCAATATCCCAACACTTTTCACACCACATAATTATCATTTGATTGACCCCGAGCTTTATATGTTCGATATGGAAAATAAATTTAAAAAATGGAAAAATATTGATTTCTTCGAAAATTCAAATCTGCCCAAAAAATACCCAAATTTAATTACAGACTATAAAATCCGAGCGCAAGTAACGCGACATTTAATTGCAAATCAAATTGATTATGTGCTTGCAATTTCACAGCGCGAAGCAGAAATACTTGCTGAATATTCTGAAAATAGTGGCAATATTTATGTTATAAATCAAGTATCTCAAATATGTGATGATCTCGCTAAATCGAATTTAAAGCATCCATTGCATTCTCCATTACGAATTGGATTTATTGGTTCTATATTGATTCATAAAGGGATACACATTATTTATCAAGCAGCGGAAATGCTAAAAAATGAACCTGTTGAATTCTATTTATACGGAGTGGGGAGTCCTGATTTGATAAATGCACTTAATAAATCTTTTCCAAATTCAAAAGTAGTATATAAGGGCGCATATTCAGAAAATGATTTATTCCATATTTCAAAAGAAATAGATGCTGTAATTATCCCAAGCATTTGGGAGGAAGGCGGACCACTCACAGCTCCCGAATCCATTGCTATGGGGTTGCCTATAATTGGCGCAAATATCGGAGGAATCCCTGATTTCGTTCAGGATGGCGTTAATGGTATGCTTTATCAATATGATAATCCTGCAAACCTTGCAAATAGAATTCAGGAAATAATTGACAATCCGCAAATTTTGGACAAATTTAAAGAGAATTTGCAGTTAAACATAACATTTCAAGATTTTATCTCGCATATTTCAACAATTTATCAAAATATTGCAAATAAAATCCCAATGAATCGACACGATATCGAACTGCGTTTTCATAGCCATAGCAAAAAATTGCAACCCACCGTTAAAGAAGAGAATTATAAAGAAATAAATCAAATATCTGATAATTCAAATTCGTTTAACGAACAATATGTTGAAATTGAGGATCCTGTGGGAAATAATATCTCTAATACAATAATTTATAAGCCTTTAATGCTTCATTTAGGAAGTCAAGGAGTTGTTTTGGATGGATTTGATAATCTCGACGCGCAACCTCAAAGCTCAAAAGAAATTCAATGCGATGTAAGGCAATTGCCGTACCCGAATGAATCAGCAGATATTGTGCTGGCAATTGATTTACTGCAAGTGTATTCACATCGGGAAACTGATTCAGTTTTAAAAGAATGGGTTCGAGTGCTCAAAAAAGGTGGAACGATGATTCTTTCAGTTCCCGATATGAAAAAAATCTTAAATGACTATTATAATAATAATTTGCCAATAAGCGAAGCAAATCAATATATTTTTGGTAAGCAAGCAAATGATTATGATTATCACTATAATGGATTTGATGATGTATCATTGCAGAAACATCTCCAAACTGCGGGATTGCAAATTGTTGAATTGCAACATCAAGCAAATTCAATGCCCCGATTGATTGCAAGAGCAGTGAAAATATAAGTTAATTTTAATGAATAAATTAAATGATTAATGAAATTTCTATAAAAACTCGCTCGCATACTGATATTGTCGATATTACGCAGCAAGTGCAAAATATTGTTGCATCTTCAAATATCAAAGAAGGGACTTGTATTATTTATGTGCCTCATACGACTTGTGGTATATTCATTAATGAAAATGCTGACCCATCTGTTGTGAGAGATATTGAAAATGCACTTGAACGCCTTGTGCCCTGGCAAGCAAATTATTCGCATATCGAAGGGAATGCGGCTGCTCATATAAAATCAGTGTTGGTTGGCACCCATCAGATTCTAATGATTGAAAGTAATCATTTGCAACTTGGCACTTGGCAGGGTATATTTTTAGCAGATTTCGATGGTCCGCGAACAAGAAAAGTAAGAGTAAAAATAATAAGTGATAAAATTTAGCGATTTTTCAGAAATTCCGTTATTGATTTTAACTTATCATCATTTAAAGGATTTGCGCTGCCTATTAATTTCGTTAAAAATGTAAGATGCGCTGCATACTCAATAATTTCTGTGCGGTTGTATGCTTCGAATAAATCCTTTCCATACGCTATAACACCATGATTTGCAAGAATTTGGACATTGCTTTCAATTGCAGATTGCCCGACAAGTTCAGCAAGTTCCGACGACCCCATTCGTGCATATTCAACATAAGCAGGATTACCAACAATAGCAAATATCTCGCCTGTGAGATGTGTATTAATTATCTCTTGTGTTGAAGAGTAAGCAGAGGCAAAAATTGGATGCGAATGAATTATTGCTCGGATATCGCTCCTTGTTTTGTATATTGCAATGTGCATTTGCGATTCCATACTCAATTTCAGATTTCTTGATTGATTATCGCGAAGTATCAAATTCCCATCGAAATCAGCAAGGCAAATATCAGATTCAGTCAAATTGCCTTTGTCCAAACCTGATGGTGTGATAAGCAAATAATTATCTTCGGCTCGCACGCTGATATTTCCACCCGATGAGCTAATCAACTGCTTATTATATAATCGATGTGCATAGTTAACAATGTCAGATTTAAATAATTCTGTATTCATAATTTAATTCTTTTTCTCCCGGAAATAATCCACAATTGCATTTGCGGTCTTTTCATTTACAACTTCTTTTAATTCATCGAGCGAGGCTTCATATACACGTTTGACTGAACCGAAATGCTGCAATAATTGTTCAGCTCGTTTTTTGCCTACTCCTGTAATTGTCATCAGTTCTGTTTGCAATGTACGTTTCTCCCGCAATTTCCTGTGGTATGTAATTGCAAAGCGATGCGCTTCATCTCGGATATGCTGCAATAATATCAAACTTGATGAGGATTTAGGCAATTGAATTGATTCGCTTTGACCTGGAACAAATATTTCCTCCAATCGTTTGGCTAATCCAATGATTGGCACTTTATCGACAATTTGCAATTCTTCAAGTACTTCGTAAGCAATGTTCAACTGTCCTTTACCGCCATCAATCACAATCAAATCAGGTAGTTGCTTATTTTCATTCATTACGCGTGTGTATCTCCGCATAACTGCTTCCTTCATTGCAGCAAAATCATCATTTCGCAATACAGTTTCGTTTTTGAATTTGCGATATTCCGATTTTTTAGGTTTGCCATTTTCAAAAACTACCATTGATGAAACAAGGTCAGTACCTTGTATATGGGAATTATCAAAGCATTCAATATGCATTGGTGGGCGTTTCAATCGTAAATCCCTTTGCAAAGATTGCACAGCACGCGGTATAATTTTTTCTCGCATTTCTATTGCGTTTAAATATTCCACCAAAATTTGTTCAGCGTTTGAATTTGCCATTTGAACAAGCTTTGCTTTCTCGCCCGTTTGCGGTATGCTAATTGTTAGAGAATGATTGAAGCGTTTGCTCAGCCAATCTGTAATATATTCCAAATCAAGGGGTTCAGTGGGCAAAAATATCTCTTTTGGCAAAAAATCCCTTTCCAAATACCATGTCTCGAGCGTACGTTGGATAATTTCAGAAGCATCGCTCTCTTGTGTATCCTTTATAATAAAATGCTTGCGTCCAATTAATTTGCCTTCGCGAACGATAAATGCAACTGTGCAAGCATATTCAGTACTGCGAAATAATCCAAACACATCGCGGTCAATTAAATCCGATGATACGATTTTCTGCTTATTAGCAAAATCGCGCAGTTTAGTCAATCGGTCTCGAACTGATGCAGCTTCTTCAAATTTCATTTGCTCCGATAATCGCTCCATTTCGTCTTGCATTTGCTTTTCAAGATCTTTTGTTCTGCCATTGAGGATTTGTATTGCTTTTCTTATATTATTATTATATTGCTCTTTTGAAATATAGCCTACGCAAGGTCCCTCGCATTTGTGAATATGATAATCCAAGCAGAGTCGGAATTTGTTCCGTGCAATTGACTCTTCAGTCAAATTGAGCTGACAAGAACGCACAAAAAACATACTTCGTATAAAACGAAGCAGTGCCTTCATTGTGCTAACATCCGAATATGGTCCAAAATATTTTGAGCCATCACGCACAACTCGCCTTGTCGAAAAAATACGGGGGAATTCCTCATTTGTTATACGAACGTATGGATATGTTTTGTCATCACGAAGCAAAATATTATACTTTGGCTTATTTCTTTTGATTAGTGTATCTTCGAGAATAAACGCCTCATCTTCGGTGTCGACAATAATATACTCCAAATCATAAATATGCGAGACCATTGCACGTGTTTTGGCATCTACAAATCTACCTTCCTGGAAATATGAGCGGACACGGTTGCGTAGATTTTTGGCTTTGCCAACATAAATTATCCGATTGGATGAATCTTTATAAAGATACACACCTGGTCGTGTTGGCAATTGAGCTAATTTTTGAGCGATATCGGGGTTGATATTTTCACTCAATTGCAACTGTTCAGTGCTATATGGTATAATTTCGTGTGTATCCATTATAACTCACATATTTTGCATCCATTTAGGTGCTGCATATTCGGGTTTTTTAATAAATACTTTATTATCTTTTTGAATTATATTGTATTTTTTCAAGGATTTCTTGCTTAAATGATGATTCTTATTCTCACCTGTTTCCAAGTCAAATTCCCATCCGTGAAATGGGCAGCTCACAGTGTAATTTTCAATTGCACCTTCGTGAATTTCACGTGTATGCTTGTGAGGACAGATGTTTGAGATAGCAAATAATTTGCCATTAATCAGAAACACAGCCACTTCATCATCGGGGTTATCGCTCAATTCAACCTTTACTCCCCTGCCGTCTGCTAGCTTGTTAAAATCTAGCACTTGTAAATAGCATTGCCCATCAATATTTACTTCGGGATAATTAAATGCATTATCAAACATTTCCGCACAATAAAATTATAATAATAAGACGAAAGAGTAATGAGAATTTTGGTATAATGGATTACATAATTATTCCGTAATTATAACTTCCTTATCCACAATAAAGCCTTTGCCCTTAGCATCGGGTTTGATTGTGCAGGCTTGGTATTTTATATCATGCTCGAGGGCAATAATCCATCCTTCTTCATAAATTTTAGGGAAAAATTGCTTTTTTTCTTCAAGAGTAATCAATGGTCGATTATCAAATGCAGGGATATATGAATAACGCAGATAATTATTTGTTGGAATTAAGTCAGAAGCAAAAAGCAGCGTCTTATTACCATCATTAATTTTCACCATTTGCATTGATGGTGTGTGACCATTTACAGTAATCACCGATATATGCGGTAATATTTCACAATCGCCTTCTAATAATTCAAGCATTCCCAATTCTTTAAGGGGCACATAATTATCTTTGAAAAATGAACCCGCATCTTTTTCTGTTGGATTAAGTGCGTGCTCAAATTGCTCTTTTTGAACGTAATATTTGGCATTGGGGAATGTTGGCTCAATTTTCCCGTTATTTAAAATTGTAGAACCGCCGCAATGATCAAAATGCAAATGAGTTAAAATAACGTGAGTAATATCGCGCGGAGTTAAGCCAAACCGCATCAAATAATTATCTGGATTTGATTTAGCAATATCAAAATTATAAATATCTATCTTTTTTTCATCATATTTAGTTCCATTACCCGTATCGATAAGTATTTTATAATTATCGAATTGAAGCAAAAGCGGGTGCGCAGAAAGAGGAATGCGATTTTTTTCATCGCCTGGGTGATAGGCTTTGGACCATAATGTCTTAGGTATTACACCAAACATTGAACCACCGTCTAACACAAATAACCCTGTATCTATTGAATCGATTTGTACGTTTCCAATTTTCATAATACTCAATTTCAATTTAAATGTTAATAAAACGTTAATTATTTAATTATATTGAAAATAAATTAAAATGAGCGAAGCAGTAAAAAAAATGTTCTCCCGTATAGCGAAGGATTATGATAGAATGAATTCTATTCTTTCGTTTGGAATTCATCATAGATGGCGGAAAGTAGCAGCAGATAAAGCAAATTTGCAAGATGGAATGAAAATACTGGATTGTGCAACGGGAACCGGCGACCTTGCAATTGCATTTGCTAATCGATTGAATGGGCAAAGTGAAGTTATTGGGATGGATTTTAACGAAGATATGATGGCGATTGCCAAACAAAAAGCATCAAGTCAAGGCAAACACATTAAATTTGAAACGGGCGATGTAATGGCATTAAATTATCCTGATAATTATTTTGATATTGCAAGCATTTCTTTTGGTATTCGCAATGTAGATAATCCCAAAAAAGGATTAAGCGAGATGGCACGTGTGGTCAAGTCAGGCGGCAAAGTGATAGTGCTTGAATTTGGTCAACCCGATGATTGGTTCAAAATTCCTTATAATTTTTATAATAAATTCATTCCCGCAATTGGCAAGGTGATTGCAAAAGATAAATCTGCTTATACATACTTGCCAAACACAACGCAACGCTTCCCCGCAGGAGATAAATTTGTAAAAATAATGCAAGAAACAGAAAAATTTTCTGATATTTATTGCAAAAAGCTCACTCACGGTGTTTGTTATTTATATATAGGTACAGTTAAATAGCATAATATATTAATATTTATTAATATAATTATTTCTCCTTTTAAAATTTTTATAAAGTTATTCGTTTATTTTAATATAAATTTATATATAAATAATTGAAAAAAAATATAAAAGATATAAATGACAATAAATTGAAGGAATTCCTTGCAAATACAGGGGAGCCACAATACCGATTTAATCAAATTCAAAGAGCAATTTATAAAAATAAAGTTGCTGATTTTACAAATATCTCAAATATTCCCAAGTCCTTGATAAATAAGCTAAATGATAATTATGTTATCAATTCAATTAACATAAAAGAATCCCATTATTCAAATGATGGTTCAATTAAGTTCATATTTTCATCAGAAGATAATAATTTAATCGAAGCTGTGTATATGCCTTGGTATGATGAAAATGGCACAGAAAAGATGCGTCAAACGCTATGTATATCCTCGCAAGTAGGTTGCGGGTTAAATTGTTCATTTTGCGCAACAGGCAAAATGGGATTGAAACGAAATTTAAAAGTATCAGAAATAATTGAGCAAGTATTTGTAGTTGAAAAATATTTGGATACAAAAATTACAAATATAGTCTTTATGGGAATGGGTGAGCCTTTGCAGAATTTCCAGGAGCTAGAAAAATCGCTTGAGATATTGACAAATCCTGAATTTGAATTAATATCGCGGAGGCATATCACAATTTCAACAGTTGGAATTGTACCAAAGATTCGTGAACTCGCTAAAATTGAGAAACCAACGAAATTGGCAATTTCACTTCATGCAGCAATTGATAAAAAACGTTCGCAAATAATCCCACTAAATGAAAAATATCCAATTAAGGAATTAATGGATGCGGTCGAATTTTACTATCGAATTACAAAGATGCCAATAACTTACGAATACATTTTATTTGATAATTTTAATGAAACAGAGGAAGATATAAAGGCATTGGCGCATATTGCTCGAAGAGTACCATCACGAGTGAATTTAATTACCTTCAATGATATTAGTTTTGCATTGCAGAATGATAATGACAGATTGTCATTAAGACCAGCAAATAAGGAAAAAATCGAAAGTTTTGCACAAAAGTTAAGAAATGAAAAAGTTCCTGTGCTAATCCGTAATACATTCGGGAGCGATATTGAAGCAGCGTGCGGACAATTGGCGTTAATAAGTGGGAATAGGCTAGTAAATATTTAAAATGATTAAAAAATGGCAAATTTAAATTCAAATCTATTTTCCAAAAAGAATACATCCAATACAATTCGAGGGCTTAATATGCAGGAGGATTTGGAGGTATTGCTAAATGAATGCAAATCAAATATCAAGGGATTTGATGCGAGGAAAATCCGAAGGGCATTTGAGATATTGTATGATGCTCAAAAAAATAGCATTGTAATAAACGGGATGCCTGCATATACTCATCCTTTGTCTGTTGCACTTATTGTTGCACGAGAATTGCCACTTGACGAGGAATCTGTGATTGCTGCATTATTGCACGATATATGGGAAAAAGATGATAAATATGATATAAGCTTTTTTAAAATGGAATTTGGCGAAGCAGTCTATGAAATTGTTGATGGCTTGCATAAGATCCGCGATGTAGATATAGATGCATTGAACGAACCTGCCCAAATTGAAAATTATAGAAAATTCTTAATAGCACTTGCGGGAGATTTCCGCATAATTCTAATCAAACTTGCTGATGTGCTTGAGAATATGCGAAATGTTAAATATTTGCCCGAGCGTGAGCAAATTAGACTAGCTCGTGAGACTTTGGAAATTTATACACCCTTTGCTAATCGTTTAGGAATTAGAAATTTAAAATGGGAATTAGATGATTTATCTTTTGCGGTATTACATCCCAAAGAGTACGCTGAAATTGATAATTATTTACAAGCAAGCTATGAAGAGCGCGAAAAATATATAGAAAGGTTCATCCAACCATTGAAAGAAAAATTGACCAAAGATGAATTTCTAAGGCGAAATCATATTAATTTTGAAATAACAGGGCGAGCAAAGCATATTTATTCTATTTATAATAAAATGCTTTTGCGACAAAAGACAATTGATGAATTATTTGATTTATTTGCAATCCGTATAGTTTTGGATACAGATGATCCTAATATGTGCTTTTATGTATATGGATTAACAGCAAGTATTTATCCACCTGTTTGTGACACATTTAAAGATTACATCTCTACACCGAAAAAGAATGGATACCAATCAATTCACGTTGCTGTTAATGGGTTGGATAAACGTGTAGTTGAAATACAAATTCGCACCCGTAAAATGCATGAATATTCAGAACGTGGAGTTGCTGCTCATTTTCGTTATAAACCCGGAGTAGAGAAAAATTCAATCCTCGAAGAAGATCAAATTCAACGTTGGCTTTCAATTGTTCGAGAAATTTTTGAAAATCCTGAAAACGAAGACAGCCAAGTGCTTCTCGATGAAGTGCGTGCAAATCTTTTTGCTGATGAAATCTATGTTTATACTCCAACAAATGAATTTATTACATTACCTGTCAATTCTACTCCGCTTGACTTTGCGTATGCAATTCATTCAGATATTGGAAATCATTTCGTCGCTACAAAAGTGAATGGGAAAATTACAGAAATTGATTATCATTTGAGGAATGGTGACCAAGTTGAAATAATTACTTCAAATAATATCAAACCATCTGAGGAATGGCTCAATTATGTTGTTACAAGTCGTGCAAGAAATGAAATAACTAAATTCTTAAAAGAAGAAAGAAAGCAGAAAAAACAAGTAGGCATACTTAAATGGAAAGATGCTCTCCGCAAATATAGGAAACATATTGATGATAATCAGTTAGAAGCGTTTTTAAAGAGCAATTTTACTCTCCAAGAATATAGTACAATTTCAGACTTTTTTATTTCAATTGCTGAGGATAAAATTGACCTTGATTCGTTTATCGTTTATATTTCAGAATTTTTGCCTACTTCTCCAAAGATATCAAAGAAAAGATCTCCAAAATATGAAGAAGTTCAAGCTCCAAATGAATATGGAAAATTTTCAAAATCTCTTCCCGACTCTTTAAATAGATCGGTTAAAAATCAAGATGAAGAAATATTCCAAATTTTACCTTCACTTACAATTGATTCAAAAGCTATACAAATTGAATTTGTTGCAAAAGATGATATCCTGATTATCAAGGATATTGAATCGACAATAATGAAATATAATAATATATTAATTACAAATTTTGATTTTCGTCTTGAAAAATCAAATTTATATTGCAAAATAGTAATTGAATCTGATAGTGAAGATACTTTGACAGCTCTCACAAATGAAATTAAATCAATTTATGGAATAATAAAAATTTATTCATAAGTAATTTTAAAATTATAAATTAATAACGTGAGTAAATCTCACGCATAATGACATTACCAAAAATTTTATTAATGTTTTCTTCTTTTATTTTTTTACCTGCAATCTTTAGTTCTTCAGGACTTATCCCAACATCGCAAGAATGGTATGCTTCTAAAAATGCAGCAAGCCTATCAGCTGCACGAATTAACTGCCCATCATACGGTGAATATTCATCGCTATTATACATTGAATTAAGTTCTTCAGTGCTTTGAATTATCTCAATTTGATTTGATTTATTAATAATTTTATTTGAAAACTCATTTTCAACAAAATATTTAATTTCATCAATCCAAGAAGGTTCAAGCAGTGGATAAATTTCATTTTCAGCAAGATCAGTTTCAATTGATTTAATCAAATTATCAAGTTCAGCCGAGGATGTTTTAACGGGTGAAATAATATCGCGAGTTGCTGCTTCAGGCAAATCGTGGAATAAGCCTCCCCAGAAAGCATTATACAATCGCTTCTGAGATGCATTGTTTTCTCGGGCAAACAAATATGATAAAATTGCCACAAGCAAGGAATGCCCAAGCACAGATGTTTTGGGTAATCGCGGAATTTGTGCCCAACGTATCTGAAAGCGTAATGAACCAAATAAATCAACAAAATTCTTAATAGTATGATGATTCAGCAACTTATCAATTCCTGCTAAATCTTGATATGGTGAAATGCGATTATTGAGGTCAGTTAATATTTTCTCATTTTGATAATTTTTTGGATTTGCTGTTTCGATAATTTGGAATTCCCAAAGGGAAGCATAGATATGTGCTGCTTCCATCACGCGATTGTTCAAATCTGATATGTCCTTTTGCTTAAAAAGGAATGATTTGAATTCATCTTTAATTTCCAAATTATTTAGGATAGGCTCAAGAGTAGAAAAAATATATTCATTTAATTTTTCGAATACTTCTTTATTTTTCCGAATTTCCTGGTAAATAGGAGACTTAATATCGGAAATGACAATTCGCCTGAGCAATTCATAAATGCCATCTTTGATTATCAAATTCCAATCGATTATATTACCACGGTCCTCTTCATATTTTGCAATTAAAAAAGCAATTAGCATTTTATGGCTATGCTTATCAATTTCAATTAAATCCATAGGCCTAACGCGGTCGTTCCATCTCTGAATGTGAAAGCTACGAAAGAACTCATTAACAAGTTGATTATCAATATATTTCATATATATTTTTTTTAATTTATACTAATTTAATGATATTTTCTAAATTTACAATTTACTAACTCTAAAAACTCTCATTTGCCTTTTTTTTCATAATTTTGTGATTTATATCATTTTTAATGGAAAAACAAAGAACAATACAGAAATCAGTTTCTCTTACAGGAATAGGGCTCCATACGGGCAATCATTCAACTATTACTTTTCATCCGGCACCACCAAATCACGGATATAGCTTCATTCGCTCTGATATTGCTGAAAAAATAGAAATTCCCGCTCTTGTCGATTACGTCGTAGATTTATCTCGAGGCACAACTCTTGGAATTGGCAACATAGAGGTCCATACAGTAGAACATGTGCTTGCTGCGCTTGCTGGTTTGCGTATTGATAATTGCATAATAGAACTATCTGCAAATGAACCACCTGTTTTTGATGGTAGCTCAATTGATTATGTGAATGCCTTGCTGGAGGCAGGTATAGAAGAGCAAGATGCCGAGCGTGAATATTTCTCGATAGAAGAAACTTTTGATTATAAGAATGAGAAAACACAAGTCGAAATTGTTGGTTTACCCTTAAATGATTATCGAATCACTGTTATGATTGATTATTTCAATCCCGCACTTGGCAGCCAGCATTCAGGTTTATTTGATTTAGATAAGGAATTTATAACAGAATTTGCACCTGCTCGTACATTTTGCTTTCTTAATGAGGTAGAGATGTTATACCAACAAGGGCTAATTCGTGGCGGGAGCTTGCAATCAGCACTCGTTATTGTTGATAAAGATGTTGAGGAAGGAGAATTGCAGAATCTAGCAAAAATGCTCAATTTACCCGAAACACCTTTTGTAGGCAAAAATGGTTATCTAAATAATTCTACTTTACGATTTCCAAATGAACCTGCTCGACATAAAGTCTTGGATATGATTGGCGATTTGACGCTTGTGGGTGTGCCAATTAAGGGACAAATACTTGCTGCTCGTCCAGGCCATGCAAGCAATTATGAATTTAGCAAAATGCTCCGAAAAGCTTATTTAGAAAAAAAGAAATTAGATAAAATAAAACCTCAACGCAAAACTTCAAGCACAATTTCAATAGAAGGCATACTTGATATTATGCCCCACCGCTATCCTTTTTTATTAATTGATAGGATATTAGAATATGATGAGGAAAATGATAGAATCATTGCATTAAAAAACTTAACAATCAACGAAGAATTTTTCCAGGGCCATTTCCCAAATCGTCCCGTGATGCCGGGAGTGCTATTAATTGAATCGATGGCACAAGCAGGTGGAGCTTTATTGTTTCATAAAATAGATAATCCACATCAGAAGTTGGCTTTGTTCATTGGTATTAATAATGCTAAATTTCGCAGGTCAATAATACCAGGCGACCAACTTGTTCTTGATGTTAAAATTGTTAATCATAAATTAAATATGTATTTCTTTAAGGCTCTTGCGTATGTCGATGGCAAAATCGCAGCAGAAGCTGAATTGCAATGCTCAGTAGTAGAAAGGTAAGATATTATGAATGAAGTATTTATACATCCGACTGCAATTGTTGATCCCAAAACAAAATTAGGAGTCAATGTTAAAATAGGTCCTTTTTCAATAATTGATGGTGATGTCGAAATTGGTGATAATACCGAGATTATGTCATCAGTTTATATACATAATTATGCTCGAATTGGTGAGAATAACAAAATTTATCCTTATGTTGTTATTGCCACTGAACCACAAGATTTAAAATTTAAAGATACACCCACATACGTGGAAATTGGCAATAATAATACAATTCGCGAATATACAGCAATAAATCGAGGCACAGAAGCAACAGGCAAAACAACAATTGGAAATAATAATTTGATTATGGAATATTGCCATATTGCACACGATTGCAGAGTTGGCAATAATATTGTCATTGCAAATGTCTCTCAATTTGCAGGACATGTTCACGTCGAAGATTGGGCAAATCTTGGCGCATATGCAAAAGTTCATCAATTTTGCACTATAGGCAAATATTCCTTTGTAGGTGCTGATACAAAAATTGTGAAAGATGTCCCTCCATTTTCAATTGTTTCCTCCCCTGATGTAGGTTTCAAAGGAGTAAATTTAATAGGCTTGAGAAGACGTGGATTTACTGATGAAGAAATCAATGAAATAAGCAATTTCTACAAATTCATTTTCAACTCGGGCTATAATAATACTGACGGTATCAACAAATATCTTGAGGAACACAATCCAAGTCCAAATGTGCAATATATTATAGATTTTATACAAAGGTCGGAACGCGGAATATATAGGTCATAAACAAATTAATTTTATAATAAATGAGCAAAAAGTCCGAAGTTAGAAGTGATTCCTGAAGAATATAAGCTCAAATTCGTTCAAAAAAAGAAAGATAATTTTGATTATGCTTTACCTTGGGATTGATATAGGTGCTACAAATTTGAAGTATGGAATTATCGATGAGGATAATAATCTGATTTATGATAATTTTTTTAAAATTTCTTGCTTTTCATCTCGCGATAATTTATTGAATTATTTAATTGAAGAAATTCAAAAATTAGAAAATCAGTATGGCAAATTTAAAACAATAGGGATTGGCTGTCCGGGAATGATAACAAAGGATGGTACTATCGTAGATTCCCCAAATATACCTGATTTCAAAAATTTCAATTTTAAAAGAGAGTTTGAAAGCAAATCCCATCGGAAAATTGCGTTAGATAATGATGCAAATTGCGGAGCACTCGCAGAATTGCTGCAAGGCGCAGGCAAGGAATTGGATAATTTTATTTATATTACGCTTGGAACAGGGGTTGGTGGTGCGATTGTTATTAAGCGAAAGATATTTTATGGCGACCACGGCTCTGCGGGCGAGTTTGGACATATCTTAATTAATCCCTTGGAGAAAGTAAATACTGAGCAACCATACCGAACAGGTGTTTTAGAAACATATATCGGGAAAGATGGGATTATCAATATTGCCAAAAATCTTGCAAACAAATATCCCGATTCTCCGATAGTTAAATATAACCAATTTGATGTGCCACATATCTCACGTTTAGCTGACCAAGGAGATAGGCTTAGTATTATTACAATGAAAATTGTGGGCCATTATCTGGGGTTCGCAATAGCAACTGTTTCTAATCTCTTAGATATTACCACTTTTATTATTGGCGGAGGTATCTCACGGTCCACTGATATAATGTTTGCAGAAGCTCTTAAAACAGCACAAGAGCATAGTATCCCATCAGTATCGCCAAATATCCAAATATTGCGAGCGCATTTTATTGAAAAGACAGGTGTAATCGGCGCGGCTTTGCTTGGAAAAATAAAAAGCAAACAGTAGAGACGCCATATATGGCGTCTCTACTATTGAATGTAACATTTAATAATTAATAACGTATATCATAAGAGAATTTAATTAATATTATATGGCAAATAATTTACGGATTCCACAAATTTTTAAATTATTATTATTTTCAATTATATTAACGACACTCGCATCATACAAAATCTTCGCAAATCCAGACACATCTTCCTTCGCACCAAACTATTTACCAACACTTGATATTCCCTATTATAATGGAAGTATTAAAATTGATGGAAAACTAGATGATGAGGGATGGAAAATTGCAAATATTGCAAGCAATTTCTCTGAAGCAAGCCCTGGCGATAGAATAAAGCCAAAAGTTGATACAAAAGTACTTACTATATATAATAATGAATATATATATTTTGCTTTTAAGTGCTACGATAATCCTGAAAAAATTAGATATTCTTATACTGATAGGGATGCATCATTCAATGATGATTGTGTTGGGATCATTCTTGATACTTATGGAAATGCTGAATGGGCTTATGAGATATTGTTAAATCCTCTTGGGATACAGGCAGATCTGCGATGGACCCCATCAGGTGAAGATATTAGCTTCGATTTTATTTTCTATTCAAAAGGGATAATAACCGATTCGGGATTTCAGGTGGAGTTGGCGATACCATTCAGCAGCTTAAGATTTCCAAATAAACCTGAGCAAGTATGGCGAGCAACATTTTGGAGAAATCATCAAGCAGATACACGGAGGCAATATAGCTGGGCAGCAATCAGTCAGAACAATCCTTGTTTGCCCTGTCAATTCGGTTATTTAACAGGTATAAAAAATGTCAAATCTGTCAATCGATTAGAATTATTGCCATCTATTATAGCACATCAATCAGGATATTTACCTTCTTCAAATTCTGGATCTCAACATTTTGTTGATGAAAAGGTTAAAATCGATCCTTCGCTTGGTATAAAATATTCATTTACGCCCTCGTTAACCGCGGAAACAACAATTAATCCTGATTTCAGCCAGGTCGAATCAGATGTTCAACAAATTGATGTCAATACAACTTTTGCATTATCTTATGAAGAAAAACGCCCGTTCTTTCAGGAGGCAGGTGATTTATTAAAATCCCGCTTTAATACAGTTTATACACGTTCTATAAATGATCCGCTATATGGAGCCCGAATTACTGGAAGATTTAATAAATCGAGTTTGGCAATAATTTCAGCTTATGATGAGCATTCGCCATTGATTATTCCACAAGAGGAGCATAGTTATTCATTATATGGGGGTGCAGGAAAGAGCCTAGTCAATATCTTACGTTATAAGCAAACTGTCTATGAAAATTCATACTTAGGAGCGATTGTTACTGATAGGCGTTTTGAAAATAATGGTTCAGGGACTTTGATAAGCCTTGATGGCTCGCTACGATTTTTGGATAATTATTATTTCAAATTTCAATACGCTAATAGCTACACTTCTAATATTAACGATTCAATTTTAAATATGGGAATTATTGAAGAAGGAAAGCGACCTAAAATCTTTGAAAATATTTCTTCTTGGGGTAGAGCAATAAATGCATCATTTTTAAAAGATGCAAAATATTGGGACTTTACCTTCGCTTATGAAGAAATTAGCCCCACGTTCCGTGCTGATGTTGGACTTATGCCAAAAAATAATTATAGGCAAGGTTATTTATCAACAAGTTATACATTTTACCCTAATTCTAAATATATTGATATAATGAGTCCATCTTTAGAAGTCGCAAGAGTGTGGAATTTCGACGGCATTAGAAAAGACCAATGGATTTCCCCAAGTTTATATATACAATTTAAAAGCCAGACCTACCTCACTTTGTGGTACCTTTGGAGCAGAGAAAGATATGAAAATATTGATATCCCAGGAATTAGAAGAGGTGGGATTAGCATTAGTTCCAATTTTACAGATATAATTTCTTTATATTTTAACATAGAATCGGGACGTATGATTGCGCGAAATTTGATTACACCTATATTAGGTAAAGGAAATAATATTGGTTTTGGAATATCGCTTAAATTATTCAAAAGATTTTTTATTGACCCAGATTATACATTTTCAAATTTGAAGGATCCGCAAACTAATACTGTGATTTTCAACGGATATATATTCCGGACAAAATTTACATATCAATTCACTCGTGAATTATTCGTTCGATTAATAGCGCAATATGACCAGTTCTCTGATAGATTTGATATAGAACCTCTAATATATTATAAGCTTAATCCATTTTCAATATTTTATATTGGCTCTTCTTTAAATTATAACTATTACAATGAATATAATTGGAAAAATACACAAAGGCAATACTTTGTGAAATTCCAGTATTTATTTCAATTATAAAGATTTCTTAAAATATTAAATACTTATTCTACCCAAATTAGTTCGTCAGGAGCATTTGTAAGCCATTCAGGTCCATTTGCAGTAACGTGGACATCGTCCTCGACACGCATACCAAATTTCCCTGGCAAATATACGCCTGGCTCAATAGCAACAACTGAATCCTCGGGCAATATTTGATCATCCTGTCTGAAAGTGATAACAGGATTCTCATGCTCTAATAATCCAATGCCATGGCCTAATGAATGTTTGAAATTATCAGCAAGTCCCGCATCAGCAATAATTTTCCGAGCAATTTTATCCAAATATTTTCCATTGACAGCGGGAAGAATGCTCTTAATTGCTTGGACTTCTGCTTCGCGAAGCATTTTATAAATTGATTGTTGATATTTAGTAGGTTTTGCGCCAACGCAAATTGTTCGAGTTATATCAGAGCAAAATCCATTGACTTTAAATCCATAATCCATTAGAACGATATCACCTTTACGGATGTGCTTATTTGTCGGAGCACCGTGGACCAATGCACCGCGCTCGCCACTTGTAACAATTATATTAAAAGCATCATCTTCGGCGCCAAGCAATCTGCCACGATAAGCAATTTCGACTGCCACATCGTGCTCGCTCATACCAGGCTTGATTATATTAAGAATCTGATTAAATACTGCATCGCTAATTTGGCAAGCTTTTTTGATATTTGCAATTTCTTCAGGAGATTTTGATTGCATAAAGGGTTCAACCATACCTGGAGTGGGTTTGAATTTTAAAGGACGAAGTCTGTTTCGTGTTTCTACAGCTTCGAAGTAAGATAATCTATCGGCTTCAAAGGCTATTGTATCTTTATTTTGCAGAATTTTTGATTCAAGTACATAACTCCACAGGTCTCTTGTAATATGAGTATGTAAATTTGGAAGTGGATAAAGTTCGGTTTTTATTTGTTCTTCGTATCTGTCATCAGTAATAAAATGGATTTCATCTTGCATAATAAAAAGATGTGCAGAAGAGCCCGAAAAATTTGTCAAATAATGAATATTTGGTAAATAACAAATATAAATTCCCTGTGCTTTCTCTGTTTCAAGTGCAAAGCGAATTTGTTCTAACCTAAATTTAATTTTATCGGAGAGAACAGGAATATTTTTGTCCGTGCTATTATGTCTATGATATGGGCGCTTAGGCTTCAGAATAGACTCAAGCGGATTATTACTTGGAGAATTTAAAGGTTTATCAGTATAGGACTTTGACATATAAATCCTTTATTTATAATATAAAAACTATTTTATTGCTTTATACGAAATAATTTGGTGATTCTTTAGTAATTACAACGTTATGAGGATGAGATTCGATTACACTTGCATGGGAAATTTTAATAAATCTACCATTATGTTTTAATTCTTGGATGTTGCGTGAGCCTGTATAGCCCATTGCCGCACGCAATCCGCCTGTCAATTGAAAGATAGTTTCCGACACATTCCCTTTATATGGCACTCGACCTTCGATACCTTCAGGTACAAATTTAGATATTTCTGCTTCAACATCTTGGAAATATCTATCTGCTGAGCCCTGACGCATTGCATCAGTTGAACCCATCCCACGATAAATTTTATACGCACGTCTCTCGAGAATTATCTTTTCCCCTGGACTTTCTTCATGGCCCGCAAGCATATTGCCAATCATAACAGTATCAGCTCCGCCGACTATTGCTTTTGCAATATCGCCTGTCTGCTTAATTCCACCATCCGCAATAATTGGGATGCCCTTCTTAGAGGCAACTTCTGCAACATTCATAACAGCACTCAATTGCGGAACACCAATACCTGTAACTACACGTGTTGTACAAATAGAACCTGGACCAATTCCAACCTTCAATCCATCTGCACCGGCTGCAATCAAATTTTCTGCTGCCTCGCTTGTTGCAATATTTCCTGCAATTACAGGTAAGTGCGGATGAGATTTCTTAACTTGCTTTAACATTTGAATTACACCGCGAGAATCGCCATGCGCTGTATCGATAAATATTACATCAACATTAGCTTCGATTAATGCCTCAACACGTTCCATTGTATTTGCTGCAATACCAACGGCAGCACCAACACGTAAATGCCCCTCGCTATCTTTTGCTGCGTTAGGGAATTGCTTTTTCTTTTGAATATCTTTGAATGTTATCAAGCCTCGCAATATATATCTTTTATCTACAATTGGCAATTTTTCAATTCTATGTTGTTGCAAAATTACTTCTGCTTCCTCAAGTGTAGTACCAACAGGTGCCGTAACCAGCTTGTCTTTTGTCATAACATTGACTAATGGAATGTTATAATCGGGATTATAACGTAGGTCTCGATTTGTTATAATTCCCACCAATTTTCCTTTTTCATCAATAATTGGGATGCCCGAAATTTTGTATTTATTCATTTGGTTAATCGCATCGGCAACAGTATTATTTGGTGAGAGAGTAATTGGCTTGGATATCATTCCGCTTTCAGAACGTTTGACTATTGAAACTTCTTCGGCTTGGCGTTCAATTGTCATATTTTTATGGATTACACCAAGACCGCCTTCTTTTGCAATTGCTTGAGCCATACTGGATTCGGTCACAGTATCCATTGCGGCAGAAATGACAGGAATATTTAGCTTTATATCTTTTGTTAAATATGTTTCTATATTTACTTCTCTCGGTAATACTTCGCTATGGCGTGGTAGTATCAAAACGTCATCGTAAGTTAATGCCTCACTAATAATTTTATCTATAAACATAAATTTTTATGAATTCAAAACTTTTAATTTGCTTTGCTCATAGAGAATATCCTTTTGTATATTCTCTTGTTTTTCAAAATTAGATTGATTTTTTATAGAGATTAATTGCTCAAGATTCTTGTTTATTTCTGTGATATTTATTTCTTCTTTTGATGTAATTCTTTCGGCAACAATTGAAATAGAGTTATTCAATACCTCTACAAATCCACTCCTGACAGCAAAAAGTAAAGAATTCCCTGCATCATTTACAATTTTGATAACGCCAGGATCAAGTAATGAGAAAATTGGAGCGTGGTCATAAAGTATTTCAAAAGGCGCAAGGCTACCGGGGACAAACACAGCTTGAGCCTTGCCACGATATACATATTTTTCAGGCGATACTATTTCAACATCTAATAATTTATCGCTCATTATTAATTCTGATTTTTATATCTATCAAATACTTCGTCAATTGTGCCCGCATAAGTAAATAAATCTTCAGGTATTTCATCAGTTTTGCCATCAAGTATCGCACGGAATCCTGCAATTGTATCTTCAATTTTTACATATCTACCTTCATAGCCTGTGAATTGCTCTGCAACAAAAAATGGCTGCGAGAAAAATCGTTGAATCTTTCTTGCTCTATAAACTGCAAGCTTATCTTCATCAGAAAGCTCATCCATACCAAGAATATTGATAATATCTTGCAAATTTTTATATTGCTGCAAAATTTGTACGCAATCAGTTGCCGTATTATAATGCTCCTCACCAATAATCAACGGATCCATAATTCGAGAAGTAGAATCCAACGGATCTACAGCAGGATAAAGTCCAAGTTCAGCAATTTGACGAGAAAGCACAGTTTTTGCATCAAGGTGAGTGAATGTATTTGCTGGTGCGGGGTCAGTCAAATCATCTGCGGGGACATATACTGCTTGCACAGAAGTAATAGAACCGCGTTTTGTTGATGTGATACGCTCCTCCAACTCGCCAAGCTCAGTCGATAGAGTTGGTTGATAGCCTACCGCAGAGGGCAATCTACCTAGCAAAGCAGAAACTTCAGAGCCAGCTTGAATAAATCGGAAAATATTATCAATAAATAAAAGCACATCGCGACCACCTTCATCCCTTAAATATTCAGCTGTAGTTAGTGCAGTCAATCCCACTCTTGATCTTGCTCCCGGTGGTTCATTCATCTGCCCAAATACTAATACTGTTTTATCGAGAACGCCTGAATGAGTCATTTCCAAATACAAATCATTTCCTTCACGTGTGCGTTCCCCCACTCCGCCAAAGCAGGAATATCCCTCATGGAATTTAGCAATATTATGAATCAATTCTTGAATAATCACGGTTTTGCCAACACCTGCACCCCCAAATAATCCCGTTTTCCCACCTTTTGTGAATGGCTGGATTAAATCTATAACTTTTATACCTGTTTCAAACATTTCCTTTTTTGTGCTCAATTCGTCAAATTCAGGAGCGGAACGGTGAATTGGATAGGTCGTTTTAGATTTTATTTCGCCCTTGCCATCAATTGGTTTGCCTGTTATATTCATCATTCTACCTAATAATTCTGTCCCTACAGGTACAGAAATAGGTCCTCCCGTATCGAACACTTTCATACCACGCACAAGCCCGTCAGTCGTATCCATTGCAACAGCACGAACTCTATTTTCGCCTAAATCTTGCTGGACTTCGCATATCAATGTCTGTTCTGTTCCATCGGGTAGAGTGCGGGGAATTTCCAAGGCATTAAGCACAGATGGAATATTGCCCTCGCTAAATTGAACATCGACTACTGGACCAATTATCTGGATTAGAGTTCCTTCATTCATATTATACCTAATGAACTTGAAAAATTGTAGAAAAAAATATTACAAAATTACAAAAAATGAATAGAATTGAGTTAATTATATTATTAAAGTTTAGAATTCTTGATTTATCAATTACTACAATACATATTCGTCAATTTAAATAATTTATGATAGAAATAAGAAAATGCTTGATTTTTTAAAGAAAATCTTACCCAATAAAAAAGAAAAAGATATTCAGAAATTAATTCCTATCGTTGAGGAAATTAATAGATATTATGAGCAATTAGATTCTTTATCTGATGAAGAATTGAAAAATAAAACTCCCGAATTCAAGCAAAAAATTCGAGATGCAGTTGCTGATTTAGAAGAAGACAAAGGACAACTTTTAACTCGATTGCGTGAAAGCGACCTTTCGTCAGATGAAATAATTGAATTAAATGACCAAATAAAAAAAATAGATAAAGAAATCTTCGAGCGTGTTGAAGAAATTCTTGAAGAGATTCTCCCAGAAGCTTTTGCAGTTGTGAAGCAAGCGTGCAAGCGCCTTGTTGAACAACAGTATCACTTTGAGTATACAGGGCATTCCGCGATATGGGATATGATACCGTATGATGTTCAATTGATGGGTGCAGTTGCTCTACATCAAGGGAATATTGCAGAAATGGCAACAGGCGAGGGCAAAACTTTGGTGGCTGTAATGCCGCTTTATTTAAATGCATTGGCGGGTAAAGGCGTTCATCTTGTGACAGTTAATGATTATCTTGCCCGTAGAGATAGCGAGTGGATGAAACCGGTTTATGATTTCCTCGGTGTGACAGTTGGTTCCTTGCAAACAAATATGGATACTGAGGAACGAAAAAGAATTTATAATCTCGATATTGTCTACGGAACTAATTCCGAATTTGGTTTTGACTATTTGCGTGATAATATGGTTGTTGAAATGGACCAAATTGTTCAGCGACCACATTGGTATGCAATTGTCGATGAAGTAGATAATGTGCTGATTGATGAAGCAAGAACGCCATTGATTATTTCGGGACCTGTGGGAAGTCAAGACCAGAAATTTGACGAGATGAACCCCCGAGTGAAACGGTTAGTCGATGCACAAATAAGCCTTATTAATCAAATCACAATGCAAGCAGAGCGTTTGCTTGCATCTGATAAAAAAGAAGATAGGGAGCAAGCAGGAATTTTGCTCGTGCGCGCTTATCATGGATTGCCAAAACATAATAGACTGCGAAAGTTATTGCAAGAAGGCGATAATCTCAAATTTATGCAAGAGACCGAACTATTCTATATGCGAGAGCAAAATAAGCGAATGGGCGAAATCAATGATGAACTTTATTATGTTGTCGATGAAAAAAGTCACCAAATCGATATCACCGATAAGGGCAGAGCAATGCTTGTGACAGGCGACGAAGATCCTGATATGTATGTAATTCCCGATATTGCTGCTGAACTTAGCAAAATCGAAGGCGATACAACTCTTACGCCTGCTGAGAAGCAACGGAAAATCGATGAGGTTCACTTGCTTTTTGCTGAACGAAGTGATAAAATTCATACTATTTCTCAATTGCTTATGGCGTATTCACTTTATGAAAAAGATGTGGACTATGTTGTCCAAGATGGGAAGGTTCAAATTGTAGATGAATTCACAGGACGTATTCTTGAGGGAAGACGTTATTCGGAGGGTTTGCACCAGGCAATTGAAGCAAAGGAACACGTCAAAGTTGAACGCGATACCCAAACGCTTGCAACCATTACATTGCAAAATTACTTCCGTTTATATAAAAAATTAGCAGGTATGACAGGAACTGCTGAAACTGAAGCAGCAGAATTTCAAAAAATTTATAATTTGGATGTAATTGTCATCCCCACTAATAAACCTATAATCCGCGAAGATCGCGATGATTTGATTTATCGGACAAAGCGTGAAAAATATAATGCAATAATCGAAGAAATTAAAAAGATTATTGGCGAGGGAAGAGCTGTACTTGTCGGAACAACTTCTGTTGAAGTTTCTGAAATCATCAGCAAAATGCTAACTCGTCAAAAAATTAAACATAGTGTTTTAAATGCAAAGAACCACGAGCGTGAAGCAGAAATTATCAGGAATGCAGGAACAAAAGGTACAGTCACAATAGCAACGAATATGGCAGGCCGCGGTACTGATATCAAACTTGATGAAGATGTAAAGAAAAATGGAGGACTTGCAATAATCGGTTCCGAACGGCACGAAGCTCGCCGTATTGATAGACAATTGCGCGGTCGTGCAGGCCGTCAGGGTGATCCAGGAACAACTCAGTTTTTCATTTCACTCGAAGATAATTTGATGCGCTTATTTGCTGCAGAGCGTATTGCAAAACTGATGAATTCTTTCAAAATGCCTGAAGGCGAGCCAATTCAGCATCCTTTAATTACTAAAACAGTAGAAAATGCTCAAAAGAAAGTCGAGGAAAACAACTTTTCTATTCGAAAGCATTTGCTTGAATATGATGATGTTATGAATCAGCAACGTGAAGTTATTTACACTCGACGTCGTGCTGCTCTGCGTGGTGATAGATTGAAAGGCGAACTTTTTGAATATATTGAAGAACTTGCTGAAGAATGGTACGAAGAATTCCATCCAAATCACGATTTGCAAGGATTGAAAAATAAAATTCGCTCAGTTCTGCTGTGTGAAATCCATCTGAAGGAAGAAGATTTTACCGAAATGAAAATGGAAGATTGCGTTAAAATAATACTAAATTCTGCAGAAGATTTTTATAACCGCAAAGAGCAAATGCTTGGCAAGGAATATATGATGCAATTGGAAAAATACGCAGTACTTCAGACAATTGATGATAAATGGAAAGAGCATCTTCGAGTGATGGACGAAATCAAGGAAGGTATCTATCTGCGCTCTTATGGACAAAAAGATCCATTGCTTGAGTATAAGCAGGAAGCATTCCGACAATTTGTGGAATTAATTCACGATATAAATCTTGAAGCGGTTTCAGTTGCATTCAAATTCTTCCCACAAATTGTACAAGTTCAAGAAGCAGAAGTAGCACGTGCACAAAGCCGTCGTGCAAGAAATGTACCCGCTGTTCGCTCTAATAATTTGTCAGGGCAAGGTATGAAATACGGTAGAGATGAAGCTGTTTTGAATTTGGTCACTGCATCTGCTAATGCTCCACAAGCCGAAGAACAAGAAGGCGCTCGAGCGGTTGCAGTAGAAACTTATAAACGCGACCATGCTAAAATTGGGCGAAATGATTTATGCCCTTGCGGAAGTGGTAAGAAATATAAAAATTGCCACGGAAAAAATCTTAATTAAGTATATTTATATTCTTAAACATAGTTATTTCAATTCCCAACGGTAAGTCGTAAAATTTATCGGAACTTGTGGAATTAAATAAAGGGATTTGCATTCTCAAACTTGATTGTATGAATATCCCTTTTGCAATGCTAAAATCGTAAGCGATAAATATTTCAGGCAGCACATTAAAATTTTTAAAATCAGGGAGATGCATATTTTTTATATCGCGCCTTGTGCTACCATCAATATAATGCTCAAAATCGGGCGATAGAATTTCTTCTGTGGCTGTTGCAGATGATGATAATAGAAATAGCGAGGTAATTTCCGCTCCAACCGAAAAATAAGAATTTAATACCCGGTATTTTCCCCCAATTGATATTCCTATATAATCCCTGCTTAAATGCATATTTGTTTGATATGTAGCAAGCCAATTGTCTGCTCCATTAGAGCGCGGATAAGTCATATTTTGAGTAAAATCCGTTTTCAAAGAGCGATATAAGACATTGCCAAATATTGCAATTATGGGTTTTTCCCAATATTGAAATGATATATTTATCTGATTTACATATCCATTCCCTTTTTTGAAATTTAATGAATAAACATTATTCTCAAAAAAAGAGAAATCGCCAAAATTATTATTATAGCTATAAGAATATCCCGCACCAATAAATGCTCGAGGAATTTTGTAAGGCAATCGTGCTGAATATTCCCATTCAAAGCCTTGACTATGCAATTCTATTGAACAAAATATAATCAAAAATATTAACGATGTTTTTCTCAATTTTGTCAGTATTTTATAATTCTTTGATAAATAGGTTCGTAATTTGAATAAAGTACTATTAAATACATACCCGTTGGCTCGATTGCAAAATCCTGAGATATATAATAATCGCCTGCTTCGATTATTCCAAAATCATTTTGCATAATCATATTTCCATAATAATCATAAATTGTTAATTTCAAAAAAGTTTCATCCTCACTCCATAGTTTAATATCGATTTTATCTTTTACAGGATTAGGGGATAATGACTCTATTTGAATTGCAGGTTTGACAATTGGATAAGCTTTCATATCAATTCCTCCAACAGAATCAATTTCAAAATATCCGTTTTTTATATTCTCTTTTGGAATACGCAAAGCATAATCACAATATTGATTTCCAAATCGTGGATTTAAAAAACTGATGAGTGTTGAAGGTGAATTCCCAAGATAAATTTTGAATTGCAGCTTAATTAAAATTTTATTTTCATAAAACCTTGTTGTTGTGGGCTTTTTTACATAAATTGCCAAATATCCACTCGAATCCTCTTTTATTGATATATTTTCGATAGGTTCCTGACTTGCTGTGCCTTGATTTTTATACCCAACATATTGCAAAATAGAACGATTATAATAAATTGTATCGCTAAAAATAGATGAAAACACAATATTTGAATCCACCATAATCGGAATCTCTATTATTGAGCCAGGCTTCCCTTTATAATCACCTATAGAAATTGATGTTGCTGATGGCGCAACTGATGAACCTATCAATCCGATTTTTACAGTATCAATTTGATTTTCGGAATTGCTAATCAAAAGCAAATCCGCTGTGAAAAGTTTAGTTAATATGGGTGAAAATATAATTAAAATGCTATCTTTACTCTTAGGTGGTATTGAAAGGTCGGTTTTATCAGTTGTAAAAGTAAATTTAGGCATATCATTTTCAATTATTATTTGATTTATTCGTAGCGTATCATTTCCTAAATTATGTATGTACAAAGTTGTATCGCTTGTGGATTCGCAATATGGTAAGTATTGATAAATCGTTGGGAATTGAATAAGAATTGATGAAACAGCAATTAATGGCTCAATTGCTTTGCCAACTATATAAAACACTTTTTTATTTGCACTTGCAGGTGCAAATTTTATATTTCTTTGAGATATGTCGCTTGTTATTTCATATCGAAAAACGAAATCCCCAATATTATTAATTTTTATTTCAAAAGAAAATTCACCCGTTCCGTTTTGGTTAATACTTGCAGGATTATCTTTGATTTTTTTAAGAATTTGAGAAGTAATATTTAAATTTTCAGCAGTTATTTGCTCATCAATGCTATTAAATGGTATATTCCCATAATTTTTAATTTGCGCATTAATTTTCAATAACTTACTAGATTGAATGTTGCCGAGAAATATAGTATCATTTCTGAAATCATAATTCGCATAATTTAGCCTTATATCTTGTTTAACGCCGACGCCTTGCAATTTACAACTTGCTTTTTGTATTGAATCAGGATAAGTATCAACAAAGGGTTTATATGCTAATTCAACGCGTCCGCTATCAACACCCATATCAAGAGGTGCATATTCAAATTGCCAAGTTAAAGCCTCACCTTTGTATCTAAAAACAGGATTTATAGAATAAAAATGCGGGATAAATTCATCGGTCGTCAATTGCGGAGATAAAAGTATGAATTTCTGGTCCACAAGCGAAATGGAATCTTTTAGCACAGATTTCACCCGCCATATTATGCTTTCTTTCACAGTCGAATTAATATATATTGAATCGAAATTGAGTAAATCCTCATACCCGTCAATTGCCTTATTTGTTTTTTTTGCTCTTAAATAGAATTTTTTGCCATAGACAAGATTTGTATCTGAAACCTCTGAAAAGCCAACCTGCAAAATTGAATGATACCATCCCAGAGGACTTGTAAATAAATCTGTGCTTGCATTATATTGAATTATTAATGTTGTTTTGGATTGCGCTGCTAAATTTATTGGAAATAGAGGAGCTACATTCTTATATGAACGAAATTCATCTATAAACGTTTCATTTGGGTCGCGTAAAATACCGAAAGTTGGCATAACTTCATAAATTATAAAGTTATCATTTGTTAAATTTTCAATACGAAAGGTTTCACTAAGTGAATCCCCTATATAGCAAGGTCCATAATTTACAACTGTATCAGCGGGATAACTAATTGAATAAATTTTGCCAATTTCCTGGGAAAAAAGAAAACAAGGCAGGAAAAAAATAAATAATATTATTGATTTTTTTAACAATTTCAAAAAAATAATAATTCAAAATTATAAAATTTATATTTTATAATGATTACGAGAATACAAATTACAAATTTGTATGGCAAATGTATCCATACTTTTGAATTTCCTGTTATGTAAAAAACGTTATTTAGAGCGTATCGATTGAAATATTTTCCTTTTTTTAGAAGCAAAACCTACGAGTTAAGTCGTAGGTTCAATTTCTTACCGTTTCATTCCTGAGCAAAGGGATTTGATTTCACCAATCAATATTTCAAAAGGTCTAATGCAAATTCCAATAATCACGGTCTAATGTGCGATATTGAATTGCTTCGCTAATGTGTGCCGGTTCAATGCTATCTTTTTGCTCCAAATCAGCAATTGTGCGGGCAACTTTCAAAATTCTATCGTAGGCACGTGCTGAAAGTCCTAGCCTTTCCATTGCCAGTTTCAATAAATTTTGTGACGCACTATCCAATTCGCAATATTTACGAATCATTTTGGAAGTCATATCGGAATTTGTAAAGACATTTTTATGATTTTTAAACCTTTGTAATTGCACTTCCCGAGCATTTAAAACACGTTGGCGAATAGCCACAGATGACTCACCTGCTTTTTTCGATGAAATATCAGAATAATTTACCGCAGGCACAACAATATGAATATCAATTCTATCCAGTAGGGGACCCGATATTTTACTAACGTATTTTTGAATTGCTGTAGTCGAGCAAGTGCAGGCATGGGTTGGGTCGCCATAATGACCACAGGGGCAAGGATTCATCGAGCAAACAAGCATAAAGTTCGCAGGATAAACATCTGTTTGCTTTGTGCGTGAAATTGTAATATAACCATCCTCCAAAGGTTGCCGTAGTACTTCAAGCACGTTTCGGGCAAATTCAGGCAATTCATCAAGGAATAAAACGCCGTGATGTGCAAGTGAAATCTCGCCAGGTCGAATATTGCCAACTCCACCGCCAACAAGCGCCGCATCCGATATTGTATGATGAGGTGAACGAAAGGGGCGCGATGTCAATAATGGCACATCCGATGGTAAAATACCTGCAATTGAATGAATTTTTGTGGTCTCCAATGCTTCATCCAATGTCAATTGAGGCAGCAACGTTGGTATCCGTTTCGCAAGCATTGTTTTGCCCGAACCAGGCGGTCCAATCATTAAAATATTATGGCCACCAGCTGCGGCAATCTCCAAAGCTCGCTTTGCATTTTCCTGCCCCTTGACATCTGCCATATCAATTTGATGATTCACTTGTCCATCACTAAATAGTTGATTGACATCTACGATTTCGTGTGCAATTTCAATTTCTTCTTGGAGATACTTAAGGGCTTCCGAAAGATTTGAAATTGGGATTACTTCAATATTATTAACTAACGCTGCTTCTCGCGCATTTTCTTTTGGAACTAAAATGCGGGTGAATCCTTCTTGCTTTGCTCGCAATGTTATAGCAAGCACGCCGTGAATAGGCCTTAGCGATCCTTCAAGTGCAAGTTCACCTATAAATAAAGTGTTTTCATATTTTGTTGCATCAAATTCATAAGTCGCTGCAAGAATCCCAAGTGCAATTGGAAAATCAAATCCGCTGCCTTCTTTACGAATATTTGCAGGCGCAAGATTGACAGTTATTTTCTTTGCAGGAAATTGCAGCTCCATATTTTTAAATGCTGCTGCTACTCTCTCGCGTGATTCCTTTACAGCAGTATCAGGCAGTCCCACAACTTGAAACGCAGGCAATCCCGTGTCTATATGTGTTTCAATTTCATTTATAAAAGCATTGATTCCATAGACGGATGCAGAAAATAATTTTGAATACATAATTAAAATTTTTAGCTAATTACATTTCCTTCTTTGAAATACTTGTTTAAATAAAGCAAAATATCATAATATGATAAAATTCCAACAAGGTGCTTATCCCAATCCACTACAGGCAAGCATTCATAACGATATTTTGTCATTAATTCTACAGCTTTTTGTATTGTGTCCTCAGGATATAGAAAGTGCAAATCTCTATTGATTAAATGTTCGTATTCGCTTATTGCATTCGCCTCAATTTCTTCTTCTTTTTCATTAAAATCATATAGATGGCGAAGCTTATACTCCTCCAGTTTGCTTTTGCAAATAAGTCCTACAAATTTGTCATCTTCCAAAACGGGAAGATTGTGGATTTTTTCAACTTTGAAAATTTCATCAGCCTTATTCACAGGGTCGTTAATATCAACCGTGAAGACATTCTTGCTCATTATTTCGGAAACTTTGATATTCTTATTCATTTTTCATATACACCGTTATTTATAAAATATTTATAATAATTATATACTTTTTTGTTTTAGCCTGTAATTTTTTTTCAAATTTAACAAAATGTTATGGATATATATTAAAATAATTAAATAAATTTATAAAAATATATCGAATATTATAAATTAAAATCTAATTTCAAATCATTTTTTTAATTGTATATTTCTTAAATTAGTAAATTTGAAGAACATCTATACCAGCAAATAATAATGGCATATATTATTTTATAGAAATAATATTAAATTAATATAGTTAATAATAAAGTAAAAATATGAAATTAATTGAGCTTTATTTACTATAAGTATATCCTAAATATATTATAAATTTTTATAATACCATAATTTCAAAAATTAGATAAAGTAATAAATGAGCTTAAGTCAAGTTATTATAATTATTATTATTGGTATCTTTACAGGAATCCTAACGGGATTAACAGGTGCATCAGGTGTGATGGTAGTTGTGCCTTTCTTAAATGTATTGTTACATTACTCAATTCATCAATCAATAGGAATCAGTTTAGTTGTCAATGTTATTTCGGCTTTAGCCATTTCAATAGTTTATTTCAGACACGGAAATGTTAATTTAAAAGCGGGTTTGTGGATTGCAGCTGGGACAATTATTGGGGCACAAGTTGGTACTTTATTTGCTCATGGAATAAAGAGTATGGGGTTAAGTATATCTTTTGGTATCTTTATGGTCCTTATGGGCATTGCATTAATATTATCTATAATACAACATCTCTTTTATACAAACATACGGTGACAAGGAAAAATGAATGAAAAAGAAGAAATTGAACCTACGACTTCAATTCGTAGGTTCAAAGCACAATCAAGGATGAATATGCCACTGTTTATGTGGATGAGCAATGATTTATTTTTGTCATTCTTAGTGTATTGCGGATCTATAGATATCAGTTTCAATTTTGCAAATATATTTCCGTCTCTATCTAAATGGAGGATTATCGTAAATATCTAAATCCGCAAGTCGTTGCAAAACTTAGCAATATTGAATTAATAGCCAAATTGGTTGTCGAGGGATTTATAACAGGATTACATCGTTCGCCATTCCACGGCTTTAGCGTTGAATTTGCAGAGCACCGCCAATATCGTCCTGGCGATGAAATAAAATATCTGGATTGGCGAGTGCTTGCCCGCACAGAAAAGTATTTCGTTAAGCAATTTGAAGAAGAAACCAATACACGTGTTATGATAATACTCGATTCGAGCGCATCAATGAATTTTGCAAGCGGGAAAAACATAACAAAATTTGAATATGGTGCTTACCTTGCAGCATCGTTAGCTCTGCTTATGATTCAGCAACGTGATGCCGCAGGATTAGCCCTTTATGATACGGAAATACGCAAATTTCTGCGCCCGAATTCTCGTCCATCGTATATTCGCGAAATTCTGAAAACGCTCGAACTTGCTAAACCACAAAATCAAACAGGTACAGCAAATTCTTTGAACCTAATAGCAGAAATGATAAAAAAACGTAGCCTTGTGGTTGTTATTAGCGACTTTTTTGATGATCCTGATTTAGTCATAAAGGCATTAAGCCATTTCCGGCATAATCAAAATGAAGTAATTGTCTTTCAATTGCTTGATGAACGTGAAGTTGATTTTAAATTTGGGAAAAGTGCTAATTTTGTAGATATGGAAACAAACGAAAAGATTTTAACGCATCCATTCCAAATTCAAAAGGCATATCAAGAATCTATGAACAACTTCTTAACACGATTAAAGACAGAATGTCATTTTCATAATATAGATTATAATTTGATAACTACAAATTTACCATTTGATAAAGCATTAGTTTCCTATCTGAATAAAAGGAGGATAGTTTAGGTAATACTAAAATATTAACTACACATAAAAGTAAAATTTTTAGTAATTTTCATTTTTAAATTAATACAATTCCTAATTATGTTTTACATTTAATCAATTTATAATGTTCAAATATTTAAATCATTATGTAATAAGTAAATACGTTATGGCATTTTCGGGGGCATATCTATTGCTATTTATTACAGCACATCTTATAGGCAATATGCAATTATTTATTGGTAGAGAAACTTTTAATGCTTATGCGAATTTTTTGCAAAGCCTGGGAGGAATACTGTGGGCAGAAAGGATTATATTAATTATCGCAGCAATATTGCATATTGTAACTGCTATTTATCTAAAACTTCATAATTACAAATTAAAGGGAGAAAAATATGAAGTTAGAAAATATTTAAAAGCAGGTTTAAGTTCTCGCACAATGATATGGACTGGGTTGATGGTAATCGCATTTATAATATTTCACATTTTACATTTTACAGTAGGGGTTATCGATAGCAAAAATTATAATTATCAAGAAATCTATTCCAAAAATGCATATCTTGCGACTATAGCTCCTGATATTGAACAAAGTAGTGTGAAATCATTTGAAGAAGTAAATTTAGAACCTGTCGTTGGCGAGCGACACGATGCGTATAAAATGGTTGTAATGAGTTTTCGCAATCCCTGGATTTCTCTTTTCTATATGATTGCTGTGTTCTTGCTTGGCGTTCATCTTATTCATTCTTTACAAAGTGCTTGTCAGACCTTGGGCTTAAATGGACCACGGTTCACTAAATTTATTCGGCCATTCAGTGTTGTCTATGGTTGGATAATAGGTGGTGGTTTTTTAATTATTCCACTTTCTGTTTTATTAGGTATTATTGGAGGTAATGTATGAGTCTAGATTCTAAAGTTCCTTCTGGACCATTGGAACTAAAATGGCAGAAGCATAAGGATAATATTAAACCTATAAATCCTGCTAATAAAAGGAAATACAAAGTACTTGTTGTTGGTACAGGACTTGCGGGTGGTAGTGCTGCGGCATCATTGGGCGAGCTTGGTTTTGATGTTGAGGTATTTACTTATCATGATTCGGCACGCCGAGCGCATTCTGTTGCTGCTCAAGGTGGAATAAATGCGGCAAAAAATTATCAAAATGATGGCGATAGTGTATGGCGTTTATTTATGGATACAATAAAAGGAGGAGATTACAGAGCCCGAGAGGCTAATACATATCGATTAGCTGAATTGAGCGGCAATATTATTGACCAAGCTACAGCTCAAGGCGTTCCTTTTGCCCGCGAATATGGAGGATACCTTGATAATCGTTCATTTGGAGGTGCCTTAGTATCCCGAACGTTCTATGCTCGCGGTCAGACAGGACAGCAATTGCTTCTTGGGGTCTATTCGGGATTAAGTAGGCAGGTTGGTGCAGGTCATGTGAAAATGCATCCCCGTCAAGAAATGCTAGATCTTATTGTGATTGATGGAATTGCACGAGGTATTGTTACACGCGACTTAACCAATGGAAAAATCGAATCATTTATTGGTGATACTGTGATTCTTGCAACAGGTGGTTATGCGAATGTGTTCTTTCTTTCAACACTTGCTTTGCATTGTAATGCAACAGCAATTTGGCGAGCATATAAAAAAGGAGCGTTTTTTGCTAATCCTTGTTTTACACAAATTCATCCAACTTGTATTCCCCAACATGGCGAGTATCAATCAAAATTAACATTGATGAGCGAGTCGTTGCGCAATGATGGTCGCGTTTGGGTCCCTAAAAATCCAGGTGAAACAAGACCGCCGGATAAAATTCCAGAAGAAGATAGAGATTATTTCCTAGAAAGATTATATCCATCTTATGGAAATCTTTCTCCACGTGATATTGCATCTCGTGCTGCAAAACGTATGTGCGATGAAGGGCGAGGTGTAGGCAAATCACGCCAAGCTGTTTACCTAGATTTTTCTGATGCTTTGAATCGACTTGGGAAAAAGGTCATTGATGATCGATATGGCAATTTATTCGAAATGTATGAAAGAATTGTTGATGAAAATCCTTATAAAGTTCCAATGATGATTTATCCTGCTCCACATTATACGATGGGTGGTCTTTGGGTAGATTATAATTTAATGAGCAATATCCCGGGTTTGTTTGTACTTGGCGAAGCAAATTTCAGCGATCATGGTGCTAACCGTCTGGGAGCGAGCGCATTAATGCAAGGATTAGCTGATGGTTATTTTATAATACCATATACAATTAATACTTATTTTTCAAATGGCAAGCCTCCTGCTGTTCCTTTAGATCATCCTGAAATTAAAAAAGCAGAAAGTGATGTAAAAGAACGTATTAATAAATTGATTTCAATAAATGGTAAAGAAACACCAACAGCTCTCCATAGAAAACTTGGAAAAGTAATGTGGAATTATGTAGGTATGGGAAGAAATGAGCAGGGTTTGAAATTTGCTATTAATCAAATTCAAGAAATCCGTGACGAATTCTGGCACAATCTAAAAATAGTCGGAAATGATTCGTATGTTAATCCCGTAATTGAAAAAGCTTTACGTGTTGCTGACTTTATGGAACTCGCCGAACTCGTAGCACTCGATGCACTCGAAAGAGATGAATCCTGTGGCGCACATTTTCGTGAAGAGCATCAGACACCCGAAGGCGAAGCATTGCGAGATGATGAGCATTTTGCACACGTTGCTGCCTGGGAATATAATGGCGACAATAAGCCAATTAGACATAAGGAAGAATTAATTTATGAATTTGTACAACTTGCTACAAGGAGCTATAAATAATGAAATTTAAATTGCATATTTGGAGACAAAAGGATAGATCAACTGCAGGCCATCTTGTTGATTACAACATCGAAGGCGTCGAACCCGATATGTCATTTTTGGAGATGCTTGATATATTAAATGAAGATTTAATATCAAAAGGAGAAGAACCTGTAGTATTTGAATATGATTGCAGAGAAGGCATTTGCGGATGTTGTTCGCTTACTATCAATGGGATTCCTCATGGGCATCAGAAGGGCACGACTGTTTGTGAGCTTTATATGCGAAAATTTCGAGATGGACAAGATATTACAATTGAACCCTTTAGAGCGGGACCCTTTCCCGTGATTAGAGATTTAATGGTGGATCGTTCAGCATTAGATAGAATTATGCAGGCAGGAGGGTTTATTTCTGTTGGCGCAGGAAGAGCACAAGACGCAAATACTATGCTTATTTCTAAAAAAATTGCCGATTTATCAATGGATGCAGCACAATGTATTGGCTGTGGAGCTTGTATTGCTGCCTGTCCAAATAATTCAGCTATGTTATTTGTTGCTGCTAAAACGAGTCAATATAATTATTTGCCACAAGGGCAACCTGAAAAATTTGCACGTGTGCGTTCTATGATTGCACAAATGGAAAAGGAAGGTTTTGGCTATTGCTCTAATCATTATGAATGCGAAGCAGTTTGTCCAAAGCAAATATCTGTTCAATTTATTGCCAAATTTAATCGGGATTATTTAGCAGCCGCTCTGAAAGAAGGTGCATAAAAAAGTTTTGAAATTTTGAATCACGATTGTAGAGACACGCTTAGCGTGTCTTTTTTTGTTGTAAGAGCGCCCCAGATTTCGGAATGCGGCAAATTGGAATACGCCCTTATTTCTTAATATCTTACCAATAATATTTTTTCCAGCATTACTTTATTAATATTTTCATCCTTGACATCAGAACAATCAATAATTTTTATTTCATAGCTTATGTTCTTATAATTTAAAATTTCTGCTAATCGATTTGCTTGATTTACCATATCCCAATTCCCTTCTTGAGCGCCAAGAGTGATATGGCGTTGAGATTGCAAAAACGAAAGCCAATAATCATCTGTTAAATTCGGTAAATAGTGCAAAGGCGAATTAAAATAACAATTTTCATCATAGTAAGTTCCTGAAAGCCACTGAATATCATAAAATCCATTTATGCCAACTGTACCTGTGAACATATCGGGTCGCCGTAAATAAGTATTTACCGCATGGAAAGCACCAATCCCTACCCCAACCGTAATAATTGGAACAGGAGATCCATTATCGCTGTAGATGAAATTGACTAATTCATTTGTTAAATATGTATTAAATAAATAATGCTGATCGCTACGTTCTTTCGGTGGAATTGATTGATTGAGCCAACTATCTAAATTATTTGTCTGGATCGAAAATATCTTGATTCTTCCTTTATTTATTAATGGCTCAAGAGAATCGATTAATTTAATCTTTTCATATTCATAAGGATCATCATCAGTGATTGGAAAAAATAAAAAATTTATACCGGAATGGCCATAGACAATAACTTTCATATCCTTATTGAGAATCTTGCTTGGAATTATATATTCTTCTTTTCTCATTCACACTCCAAATAATCAACTAAATTTAATTTTGCAATTTAATATAAAATAATGAAATAATGATGTATTTTTTTTAAAATATTTATTAATATGTTTTTGTCATATCCTCAGGGATGCAAATTATAAAATCTGCTGTATTTTTTGCATCATCGGGCAATTTTTTGATATTATCTGTTTCAATTACGGAAATTGTTAGTATTCTAATATCAGGTTTATATAATTTTAAATACCAGTTTATTCCCTCAAAATTATCAGAATGGTAGGAACCATTAAAATGTAAGAAATGGCCTAACTTCCTCATATTCATTACAATAGAATAAGCCATAGTTGCATCTTTAAGTGCTTGAGCTTCTGCAAGATATTTCATACTACCTGAGTGCGGAGTCATCTGTCCCATATTCTTGTAACCTGGTAAAGTTGAATCGTATTTAATTGGTAAAGGTGCAAAAAACTGTTTTGCAGCGGTGCTTAATTGAGATAACGCTTCCAATCCGTTTCGTGATGTGAATGCTGCGTAACGTCTTGGAACATTTGTGGCTACAAAATGCAAGCCTTCACTTTTTGCAAATTCAATAATAGGTTTATAATCTGTTGCATAATTTTTCCAAATTTTTGCTTCATCTTCAAAATTTTTTGCTGGATATAAGCCCGCAAAATATTCATCTATCATAATTTGTGTATCAGTCTCAAACATTTCGGCGCCAAGCACAAGATTTGTATCATATTGATATAGATCCTTTGCAAGCTGTAGTTCAAGCCAGTGAGCCATTGAATTATTATGTACTTCTCCAAATAATATTACATCACTTCTCATTGCTTCATCAATAAGATCTTCAAAATCTGCTTTAGAACCATCTTTTTCAAATACTTTGTATGGTATAGGTTCAGCAATCAAAGAAGTTACAGTGATCAAATTTAAAATTAAATAAAAGACGAATTTTGACATAAAAATATAAATAGAAAGACAAAATACAAAAATACAAATTTCAAAAAAATTTATAAATTATCTACTGACTTAAAAGTAGAGATATTGAGCAATATACCAATTAAAATTGCATTAAAAAATATCGAGGTGCCACCATAGCTCATAAAAGGAAGTGGAATACCCGTGGTTGGTAGCAACCCTGTATTAACAAGCGCGTTAATTATAAAGACAAGAAAAATAGAAAAAATAATACCACCTGCATATAGATATCCAAGCAAGTCTTTTGAATGTTTTGCAATTCGAACACCCCGCCATAATATGAATACAAAAATTCCAATAATTAATAATAAACCAATAAACCCATATTCTTCCCCAATAATTGAAAAAAGAAAATCTGTATAGGGCTCGCTCAATAATAAATTTTGATGGCTACCTCCGGGACCTAATCCAATGGACCCGCCACTTCCGAGCGCAATTAATGAATTTGAAACTTGATATGACAACCTTTCCTTTTCTGAACCTTCGAGCATACCTAAATAAAATAATATACGATTTAATCTATATGGTGCTGAAACAGCATAAATACTCGCACCTACAAATCCCGTAAATAATGTAGTAAGGATATGCAACAGATTTGCGTTTCCTAGAAATAAAATCATCATTCCAATAAGAAATAGAACTATCATCATCGATAAATTAGGTTCTAATGCGATTAGTAAGCAAACCAGCACCAACCAAAGTAGCATAGGCAAGAAGCCAAACTTCAAATCTTCAATACCCTCCTTTTTGCGATCTATCAAAGTTCCAAAGTGCAAGATTATTGCTAATTTAGCAAATTCAGAAGGCTGAAAGCTAAGAAACCCTAAATTAATCCACCGCTTTGCACCTTTTATTTCACCGCCAATAAAAAGTACAATGACTAAGCTAATTATTGCAGCAATCAAAATATAAATTGAAATTTTGCTCCAAGTATGATAGTCAATTTGCGAGATAATAACCATAAAAATAATTGCAAGCAATACCTTTGAAGTATGCATAAGCAATAATTTATTTGGACTTGAATTATTGATAAAAGAAAAATAGCTGCCTGCACTATATACAAATGCAATGCTAAATAACATTAAAGCAACAACAGGCACAAACACAAGCCAGTCAATATGACCGCGATTCGATTTCAATCTATATTAATTTATTGACAATTTCTTTAAACACGTCCCCACGATGCTCAAAGTTATTAAACATATCAAATGATTTACAAGCAGGAGAAAATAGCACAATATCACCAGGCTCAGCTGATTCATAAGCTTCCCAGATAGCTTCGGGAAAAGTTTGGCAAATAATAGCAGGCTTAATCGAATTAAAATGTTTATAAATTGCTTCTGCTTCTTCTCCTATGCAAATGATTCTCTTCACTTTTTGGAAAACTAGATCATCTAACTTGGAATAATCATTATTATCTCCACGACCGCCGGCTATCCAAACAATTGGCTCAGAATAAGTATCCAAAGCATAAATTGTTGAATTTACATTAGTTGCTTTAGAATCATTTATAAATTTTATTCCATTTAGAATGCGTACAAATTCAAGTCGGTGATTAACACCTTGGAATGTCATCAATGCTTGCTTTAAAGATGTATTTGATATCCCAATTGCATTAGCAGCAATAATAGCTGCTAATGAATTATATACATTATGAACGCCCGGAATGGCAAGTTCGCTTATATTCATTAATTCCTCTTCTTTATGCTGTCGAATGATAATCTTTCCATCTCGAACGAAAGCCTTACAATTGCTATTTCTTACAGAGAAATATTCAATTCGGGACCTTACATTCGGATTCCCCTTGGAAAGATATTCATCATCAAAATTCAAAATTAATAAATCTTCGGGAATTTGATTACTAGCAATTTTCCACTTTGTTGCAATATAATCTTCCATTGTCTTGTGATATTTCAAATGGTCAGGCGTAATATTAGTAATAATAGCAATATTAGGGTGGAAAAATTCAATTCTATCAAGCTGATAACTGCTAATTTCTAGAACAACAACGGTTCCAGGTTCTAAATTGCTTACAACTTCAGAAAGAGGTTTGCCAATATTTCCCGCAGCAACAGCGGGAACACCCGACCGATTCAAAATATATTCAATTAATGCAGTTGTCGTAGTTTTCCCGTTTGTACCTGTAATTGCAATAATTGGATTGTTGCAATGCTGATATGCAAATTCAATCTCCGAAATTATTGGAATCCCGCGATTAGTTGCTTCAATCAAAATTGGTGCATCGCGCGGAACGCCAGGGGAGGTAATTACAATATTGCAAGAATCAAGATTTTTGATTGAATTTTTTCCCATTTCGTAGGAAATATTGTATTGATTGAATTCCTTAATTGCATCTGAAAATTTTTCTGTTTTGTCCAGTTCGCTAACAAATACTGAATAGCCGAGTTTTTTTGCTAAGATAGCCGCGGAGTGTCCACTCATAGAGGCGCCAATAATAAGAACGTTCATTGAATATTAATCCTCTTTATAATCAGAGATAAAGATTGAAAATGTTGTTCCAAACCCGAGCTGGGAAGTAAAATCAATATCGATATTTCCTAACTCCGAATATTTTTTAACAATAGCGAGTCCAAGCCCCAAACCCGGAATTTTTCTATTTGAAGAAATATGGGATTTTTTGAAAGCATCAAAAATTGAATTATATTCTTCTTCTTCAATGCCAATACCCGTATCCCTCACTTTAATAATATACTTATAATTATCATTAATTCTTGATGATTTTGCTAAAGAAATAACAACTTCACCATATTTTGTAAATTTAATTGCATTGTCAATTAGTGGATTTAAAATATTCGAAATAATTAATGGGTCATGATGGACAATTGCATCAGTCAAATCTGTTTCAAAAGTTAAATAAATATCTTTAAAATCGGCATCTTTGGTAAAATTTAATATAGAAGAATTGATAAGTTCAATAAGATCTATAGAAGTGGAGAATACTGATTTTGTCCCTATCTCAAGTTCAGAAAGATCAATGATAGAAGTAAGAGTCTTAAGCAATTTAGTTGATGATTCGGTAATCAATTCTGCAAATTTGCGGTCATCTTTTGTAAGGATATATGTTTTTAGATACTGTGCTGCACCTATAATTCCATTAAGTGGGGTGCGAAGTTCATAGCCAAGATTATCTAATATTATATCTTTCAAATTATCGTGTTCGGATTCTTGATATTGATTTGATTCCTTAATTTCCTTTTTTCCTGTGGGCAACTCATTAATAAATACTATATATGCTTCGTTATCAAATTCAGGATTAGAAGGAACAATATTAATTAAAGCAGAGAAGATTTCCCCATTTTTTTTCTTCATTGAAAAAATATTGTTTTCGAAATAGATTTTGCCTTCGAGACTCTGAGTTGGCTTTTCAATAATTTCTTTTAGGCTATTATCATCTATAAATATTGAAGAATAATCTTTTCCTGCGATTTCAAATGAATTATATCCAAAGAGTTTTTCTGCGACTTCATTTAAAAAAATAATTTTTTTAGACTGTATAATTAAAAAAGGATATGGTACAAGATTTAAAAAATTATTAGTAATGAATTTTGATTCTATATCTTTTTTAGTGGGGTTTTCATCTTTTAAAACATAAGAGAGGTATACAACCTGTTCGATTTCTTTTTTTTCGTTATAAATTGGCGAACCAAAGGATTCAACAATACAATATGAACCATCCTTTTTCCGAAAACGGAGAAATACGAAATTGCCAGTATTTGCTATAAAACTTTTAGTATAAATGTTGAATACACTCATAAAATCGTCGGGATGAATCAAAGAAAAGACCGAAACTTTATTGATAAGATCTTCTGGTTCAAAGCCTAAAATATCTGAGTAAGTTTTAGTAATATTTAAATAAATACCGTTTATATCTGTAATGCAAATCAATCGAATATGGCGTTCCATTACAGCATCGATAATTTTTTGAAAAGTATCTCGTTCAAGTTCTTTCTTTTTAAATTCACTATAATCAAGCCAGTGAGTAAATATAATTAGTTCATTATTAATCACAATTGGGGTAAGCGATACAATCACATAGAAAGGATTGCCATCACTATCAATATGTTTCCACTCAAAGGAATGAAAGCCCTTTTGGATGGAAATATTCATCATTTCATTTGCTTTAAGGATACTTGGCTTTCCATCATCTTGGAATTCGGGAGAGATTGTAGCAGGGTGAGTGTTCTGCAATTCATCAAGGGATTGAATTTTCAACATTTTCAGAGCAGCGGGATTAGCATCGACGAATTTAAAGTCCTTAATTAATAGAAAAGGATCTCGAGATTTTTCAAAGAACATCCTAAATTTCTTTTCATTTTCTTGGACCTTGTATAGGCGTTCTTTAAGTTGTTTATTTTCTTCTTCGAGCAGGGAAACGCGTCCCTTTAAGAATACATTAGTTTCGTCAAATTCACTCATCTAAAATATTACAAATATTTTATAAAAATCAAAATTATAAGAATTCAGATATTTATTTTAAATAATTAGTTTATAAGCCTTCAAATTTTCTTTATATTTTTCATAATTTTGTAAATTTACAAATTTAAGAAAATCATTAGAATAACATTGGAAAAATTTAAATTATTTCCTGAAGATTTCTCATATTCAAAAAACGAACATAAAATTTTAAAATTTTGGCAAAAAGAGCAAATATTTGAGAAATCTTTAGATAAGAATAAAAGTGCCAAACCCTTTAGCTTCTATGAGGGACCACCAACTGTAAACGGTAAGCCTGGATTGCATCATTTGATGGCACGAACGATTAAAGATACGGTTTGCCGTTATAAATCATTACGTGGATATTATGTCCGTCGCCAAGCGGGATGGGATACCCACGGGCTACCTGTTGAGCTTGCAATGGAAAAGGAGCTTGGGTTAAAGGATAAAAACGAAATCGAAGTATATGGTATAGATAAATTCAACCGTGCTTGCAAGGAATTTGTGTATAATAATATCAGAATGGACCAAGGATGGAATGTTTTCACTACACGTATGGGCTACTGGGTGGATTTGAATAAAGCATATATTACCTGCGAAAATAATTATATAGAATCCGTTTGGTGGGCACTAAAGCAATTTTTTGACAAAGGGTATATTTATCGTGGTTTTAAAGTTGTTCCGCAATCGCCAACAATTGCAACTCCTCTGAGCTCTCATGAGCTATCACTTGGGTATAAGGATGTAAGGGATCCGAATTTATATTTAAAATTGAAAATTGTTTCCTCTCCGATTCCCGAATTAGTTGGAAATTATCTTATTGTGTGGACAACAACACCTTGGACATTACTGGCAAATGTTGCTCTTGCAGCGGGCGAGGATATAGACTATGTCTTAGTAGAAAATACACGCAAATTCAAGAGTGGAGAGGAATTAGCAGAAAAATATGTGCTTGCAAAATCGCGTCTTTCTGCATTAGATGGCGATGTAAAAATTTTAAAAGAATTTAAAGGAAAAAATCTGTTTGGCACTCGTTATGAGCAAATCCTACCTTTTGCAAAAATTGATATAGAAAAATATCCCGATGCATTAAGCGTATTGCCAGGCGATTTTGTATCAACCGAAGAAGGTAGTGGCATAGTTCATCTCGCACCTGCATTTGGAGAGGATGACTATCAAATGTCGCTGAAATATAAAATTCCGTTTTTGCAACCTGTCACTCCCGATGGTCATTTTACCGAGGATATGGGTGAATTTGCGGGTCGTGCTATAAAGACATTTACATACATTGATAGAGTTGAAGAAGGCTCAGACCGTGATATTGTAAATTTACTTAAAGAACTTGGCAAAGTGTATCGTGCAACATTTGATTATTTGCATAGTTATCCTCATTGCTGGCGAACGGGCAATCCCATTATGTATTATGCACGCAATTCTTGGTTTATAAAATCTACTGCGTACAGGGACCAGATGATTGAATTAAATAAGCATATCAATTGGCAACCACCCGAAATAGGCGAAGGGAGATTTGGAAATTGGCTGGAAGAAGTCAAAGATTGGGCATTATCGCGGGATAGATACTGGGGCACTCCCCTTCCAATTTGGGTAAATGATAATGATAAGGATGACTTTTTTGCTATCGGTTCAATTGAGGAATTATTGCAGGGATTATATGAATATAATGATGGAACAATTGTTCCTGTAGCGGATATGAAAGAAGAAATTGATTTGCATAAACCATTTGTGGATAATATTATTTTTATAAAAAATAATCAAAAATTTCACCGAACACCAGAGGTCATTGATGTATGGTTCGATTCAGGTTCGATGCCATTTGCACAGTTTCATTATCCATTTGAAAATCAAGATCTTTTCAATCAGCAATTTCCCGCTGATTTTATTGCCGAGGGTGTAGATCAAACTCGTGGATGGTTCTATACATTGCATAATATTGCTTCTGCACTTTTCGATAAACCTGCATTTAAAAATATTGTTGTAAATGAATTGATTCTGGATAGCAAAGGAATAAAGATGTCCAAATCTAAAGGCAATGTGATTGATTCATTTGAAATAATGGAAAAATACGGCGCCGATGCTGTAAGGTGGTATCTATTTGTCAATAATCCACCATGGAAACCAACTTTATTCAATCCGGAGGATTTGGAAAGGACAGTGATTTCTGATTTTTTGCGATCGCTTACAAATACATATACATTTTTTGCAATGTATGCAAATATAGACAATTTCGATCCGAATTTAAAAGAAATTCCATTAAACGAAAGACCTGTAATTGATAAATGGATTATTTCGCGAATTAATTCAATAGTCAAGCAATATGCTGAATTTATGGATGCTTATGAATTAACGAAAGCTCATCGTTTGCTACAAGATTTTACAATTAATGAATTATCGAATTGGTATATTCGCCGAAATCGTCGCCGCTTTTGGAAAGGTGAAAATGACTCTGAAAAGCTTGCTGCATATCAGACATTATATTTCGTACTAAAAAGATTAATTACTTTAATTTCGTCTGCTGCGCCATTTATAAGCGAGGATTTATATCAAAAATTACGAAATGATAGCGATCCCATTTCAGTGCATCTTGAAGATTTCCCCGAAATCGATAACAAGGCAATTGATTTGGAATTAGAAGAGAAAATGGCACTCATAGAAGATATAGTATGGCTGGCTCGTTCATTGCGGGAAAAGGCAAGGATAAGAGTTCGCCAACCATTATCACGTTTGCTAATTCCAACAGACTCAATTCAAACCAAGCGAGAGATTATGGAATTTGCAGATATTATTCTTGAGGAATTAAATATTAAAAATATTGAGTTCATAAGCACTGACAATACTGATATTATTAAGCGAAAAGCAAAACCAAATTTCAAAGTTATGGGTAAAAAATTTGGCAAACTTATGAAAACAGCAAGTGAGGCAGTTTCCTCGCTTACAACTAAGCAAATTATTGAATTGGAGAAGAATGGCAAAATTGAGCTGGATTGGAATGGAGAACATTTTGAATTTATGCGAGAGGATGTTGATATATATAATGAAGATATCGAGGGATGGCTTGTTGCAACTGATGGGAAAATTACTGTTGCTCTTGATACAACTATTGACGAAAAATTACGTCAAGAAGGAATTGCACGTGAATTTGTGAGCAAGGTCCAAAATTTAAGAAAAGATCAGGGATTTGAAGTTATTGATAGGATTGAAATTTTGTTTAATGCAAATTCCAATTTGAAGGATGCAATATTAAATATGAAAGATTACGTACAAAGCGAGACACTTGCGATAAATATGAAATATGATGAGAATTTGCAAGCGGGAACTGAAATTGATATTTTAGAAAATAAAGTAAAAGTAATTGTAAAAAAAGTCAATTAATTATTATAAAATATTTATATTTGAATTTTTTAGGAGTCAGGAAATGGCAAAAAAGAAAGTAGAAAAAAATGAGCAAATAAAACCTGAAGAGGGAAGTAAAGCTACACCCGAAGTGGAAGCAAAAGTTGAGCAAACACATAAAGCACAACATAAAACTTCGAGTGCAAGAGCTCAAAAAAACAAAGTGGCACCAAAAGCTAGCGAGCCAGAACCAGCGCCCGCACCACAACCTATTAAAAAAATAGAATCTAAAACATCTATGAAGCCAAAAACAAAGCCAACAAAAGTGGAGGAACCAAAAGTTGAGAAGCCAAAACCTGAAAGTAAAATTGAAGTGCCCGCTCCTAAAAATAAACGCACGCGTGCTACAAAATCTAAAGAAATTGCTGAACTTAAAGAGAAACTTCAAATAAAAGAACAAAATCAAAAAAATAAAATTGAGATTCCTGTTCAATCAATTCCTGAACAACCTAAACAACAATCAACAAAGCAGGCGAAAGAAGTCAAACTTAAGCACAAACCCGAGGCAAAAAAATTTGAGGAGAAACCAGTACAAATTGAGGAACCTATTCTAACACCTGAACAATTAGAAACATTAAAAACTAAAGAACCTATTTCACCAAAAGAAACAACCAACCATCCATCACCTTCCCCAAATATTGCGGGTACATTGAAGAAAAATGCCAACACCAAGAAAACAACTGAAGAGGAAGAAGAAGCAGAACCCAAGGCACCAAATGTTCGCTATACCGATGAGGAACTCGAAATGTTTGAGAAAGTTATAACTGAGGCAAAACGTGAATCCTTAGAAGAATTGCGTATGCTAAAGGAGCGCTTGGAAGATTTAAATACGTTTGATTTAGCCGAAGAGAGTATGTTCTATTCAATGCATATGGGCGAGCAAGGCTCCGAACCAATGGAAAAAGAGAAAACTTATGCGCAAATCCAGAGAATTAACGAATATATCAAGAAATTGGATGAAGCTTTGCAAAGAATAAAAAACAAAACTTATGGAATTTGCCGGATGTGTGGCATTTTGATTGCAAAAGAAAGATTATTGGCTGTACCTATCACAACATTATCAGCGTCCTGGAAAATTCATCAGAGATGCCCTGAAGATGGAATTGATAGGATTGAACCTTTTTTTAATTAAGATATGGAAATTATCGAAACTGAAGCACAGAAAAAGCAAAGCACGACACTCTATTTCATAATTTGTTTAATTATTGTCTTTATTGACCAACTTACAAAATTAATCATCCACGGATTTACTTTTGCGGGAATTCACTTCCCTGGTATAGAGTATGGCTCTCAGATTCCGGTCATCGGCACATTTTTGCAAATAACATACATCGAGAATCCAGGAATGGCATTCGGTATTCACTTCCAAGGAACAGGGAAGCTATTCTTAAGTATATTTTCTATTATTGCAAGTGTATTAATTGGATGGTATTTATCCAAAATCAAGGATGCTCATTTAATGATAAAAATTGCCGTGACGCTGATTCTTGCAGGGGCGGTTGGCAATCTGATTGATAGGGTATTTTATGGTGTGATTTTCGGATATGCACCTCTATTTTATGGTCGAGTTATCGATTTCATACAGGTCGATATTCCCGATATTCATATTGGAAATTTGAATTGGGCTTCCTGGCCTATATTCAATGTTGCGGATAGTTGCGTCACAGTAGGCATCATTATTTTGCTTCTATTTTATAATAAAATCCCTTCATTTTCACAAGTCTTCGCAAAGCCACAAACTACTGAAATATCGCAAGATATAATTAACGTAGAAGAAGAAGAAAAGAAGAAATAAAAAAGCGAAAAATCATTTTTATTTTTCCAAAAAATAAATTTGCATTTATATTATTTTTTTTATTAATTTTGATAACAAAAGGCACACTACAATGAAAAAAATAATTTATTTAATAATGTTTTTGGCAATTTTAACTGTATCATATTCCCAATGGGAATTGCTGAAAGGACCTGGGAATAATGAATTAGTGCATAGTGTTGATGTAAATAATAATGAAATATATATTACAATAGAAAACACTATCTTTAAATCAACTGATTTTGGTGAAAACTGGCAGCAATTGAATGACCGTTCTGATGTTTTATTAACTAATATTTATACAATTTGTAAATTTAAAGATTTGTTGTTTGTTTATTCAAGTGACGGAGCAACAGATCAAAATTCTGGAATTTATCTAAGCACAGATGATGGAAAAAATTGGCAACCAAATAATGAAGGAATCGATTTTTGGCTTAATCCTTTTCAAAAGTTTTATAAAAATAAAGAAAATATATATGCACTCTTATTACACAACGTATATAGATATGATTATAATCAATTTAAATGGGAAAAATTATTTAAATTTAATACAATAATTAATGCACTTCATGATATAATTATTTTTCATGATAAATTATACATAGGATGTGATTCATCTTATAAATCGAGCATACCGAATTTATTTATTTATTCACTAAATGATGGGAGTTTAATTGGCATTAGAGATACAGTTAATGGATTAGCACATTATAATATTCAAAGTTTTGCTGCAAATGGTAACAAATTATATGCAGGCACAACAGGTGGATTATTTGTTTCCACAGATGAAGGAATGAGCTGGGTAAAGAAAAATAAAGGCTTAAGATATGAAGACTCATTGACATCTTATGATTTAGGAGTGAATTTTCTATATGTTAAGGGGGATTATATATATGCGATTACATCTGATGGAAACGTTGCATATTCAAATGATGAAGGTGAGAGTTGGCAATTCCCAGATCCATATAATATAATTAAAGGTAGTTGGCTGCCTTCGTTAAGTGCAATTACTATACAATCAATAAATAACAAATTATTGATTAACATAAGAAGTGGGTTATATACATCAAGTGATACAGTCACCAATTTTCAAGATATTAAGGAAGGTAAAGTATTATGTGGGGATATTGTTAGAGATTTAGCTACAAACGGAGAGAAAATATATGCAGCTGTTGGATATCCTGCTGATTATGGAGGGGAAGGTGTTTGGGAATCCACAGATAATGGTGATACTTGGACTCGTCTCTTATCTGAACAATTTACAAGAGTAGCAGTAAAAGATAGCTTTATAATTGTTGGAAATGGATTCTATAAGTATAATCCTTATTATTCAACAGACGGTGGGAAAACATTTAATAAAATAACAGAAGACCAGGGTCTGCAAGAATTACAAACAATG
>Ga0208825_1000076_pt1 | contig 96077 bp, 93 predicted proteins | sample AD_UKC113_MetaG_FD_184450 | JGI IMG/M metagenome (GOLD analysis project Ga0208825, IMG submission 184450) | Active sludge microbial communities of municipal wastewater-treating anaerobic digesters from Hong Kong - AD_UKC113_MetaG (SPAdes)... | ecosystem: Engineered > Bioreactor > Anaerobic >...
ATCATCTCTGACTTACTGACTTTATTATAAAGTTCGCAAGTTACTCAAATTTGATGAACCTTTAAAATTCATCTTTAAATTAACGAGTTCCTTTCGTCTTTTTACACTGTTTACTTTTCAAAGTCCAACGCTTCGTTAGAAGCAACTTTGATAGATTAACACGTTATTTAGCTATTGTCAACACTTTTTTAAAAAATTATTAAACTTTTTAAAAAATACTTTATAACATTATATTTTTATTTAATCTTCAAACAAAACAAAAACATATACAGTTAATTAATATTAAACATTGTATATGTCTGTTTCGTATAAAATTTATCCATAATTTTTATGGCGACGTGTATGGGATTCGAACCCATGAATCCAGGAATGAAAGCCCTGTGTCTTAAGCCCCTTGACTAACACGACATGTAAAGATTATTGAAAGTTGACAGTGGGGCTCGGCTAAACCCCAGTATATAATTCCAGAAAAATATGTGAAAAATGGGAATAATAAGATTCGAACTTATGACCTCCCGGTTATCAGCCGAGTGCTCTAGCCAACTGAGCTATATTCCCATATAAAATTTTATTAGTGGAGCCAGAGGGATTTGAACCCTCTACCTTCTGCGTGCAAGGCAGGTGCTCTCCCAATTGAGCTATGGCCCCAAATATGAGTGCGGGTAAAGAGATTCGAACTCTTAAAACTCGGATTTTAAGTCCGATACCTATGCCAATTCGGTTATACCCACATACTGAAACTAAAAAGTGGTTAAATCCTTTTTATTGGACTTAACCACTCTTATATTCCAAAAGATATATTGCAACTTTAGGATTAATTATCCCGGTAATTGCTTAAAGCATTTTTGCAATAGAGGATTAAGCCAATGTTTCCAATTATTCCAACACTTTTTCTCTGATAATTCCGCCACAATATTTTTTTGTTCTAATTCAAACCCTTTAATGTATAACATTGTAATCCTCCTTTCCATAACTATTAATCAATGATTTGCCCTGTATTGCTGAGCAACATTTTTTCGGGCACAGTGCTTATATAATATCACAGACAAAGTTATCCTGTCAAGGAATATTTTAATTTTTTAATTTTTTTGCTCCGTAACTTTTTATTAAAATAGTTATATAACAATAAGATTAACTGGCAAATGTTTTTATAAAATAATTGAAAAAGGCATCTGATATAAGCCCAAATTAATTAGACTATACCAGGTGCCTTTTTCGGGATTTATCCATTGAGTATGAAGTGATATATGTAAAGTAACCGATGAGTTACATTTATATTGTATCAATTTTTGCACTCAATGTCAACAGTAATCGTAACTTTTTAGTGACACATCATATTTTTTCTTATCATTCTCAAACTTTTTAAAACCTATAAATATCAATCATCCCTTATGTCCCGTTGAGAGTACTTTTGTGTACTGAGTTGCCATAATAGGCAATACACATCCCCCTCCAATAATTTCAATGGTGAATATATCCTTATACATCTCTCTCTATATTTGCTACAACTTCACGTCTACCACCGTTTTCTGCACATATGCACTGCCCATTATAGGCCTTAAAATGAACTTTAAACATTTTAAATCCCCCCAAGTTTGCTGTCTTATTGGATTTTCCTTAAACACAATATATAACAAACAAGGAATAAAGTCTTTGATTTTTGTATGAAATGTAGAAAATCTAATATGAAATGTATAAAAATGAACTTGAAATGTTGAGATTACATTCTTCTATTAATATATTTAAAGATTTAAAGTATATATTCTATACAACAGTATAATTGATTTTTCCATTTGAAAAAGGTCTCATAAGTGTTTGAACTGTAGATAAATCACTATTTGAATCCATCCAAACATTAATTGATTCATCACTTAAAATCACCGGCATACGATTATGAATAAACGAAATATCAGAATTAGCCTCAGTAGTAATGATAACTACTGCAGCATATGAATTGCCGCCGGTATCAGTGAATATGTTATACAAACCCGCCATATAAAAAAGAGATTTATCTTTAACCCGTATGAGGTATTTGGTTTTGGTCTTCTTATCATGTGCGAGCCACTCGAAATACCCATTAGCCGGCACCAGACATCTCTTTGAAGCAAATGATCTTCTAAACATGGGCTTCTCTGTCACCGACTCTGCCCTTGCATTTATAATGACACCGGAATTTTTATAGTTTGGAAATCCCCATTTTGCAGTACTTAGCACGTTTCTGCCATTATGAGAATATATGGTAGGAATATTATTTGTAGGAAACACCTCACCGTTTACCTCTTCCCTGTATTTTTGAGATATTTCATTGACAATGTTTTTAATTTCCCTAAAATCATCATCCGTTATGAGTAAAAACCTTCCGCACACATAGCTCACCACCTTTTGATAGAATTATACCACTTATTTAAAAATAATGGACAAAAAAATTATTATTCATATCCTGTTACTTATTTATAAGTTATCAAGTATAAAGTATGTTATCATTAGTTTCAAATATTCTAAATGGAGATTTAAAATCATTCGAAGTTCTTATCTTAATTTTATTAATTTATTGTATACCCCGCAAAAAGGCATATATATTCGCATTATATATTTAGGAATGGATAAAAATTACATCCATATTTCTTTAGCTAAAAAGGAGGATAATTTAATGTTATTAGAGAGAAAAGCTCGACTGGCCACAATATGTCTTATTCTAGCGTTGTCAGTATTTCATAACCCTTTTCAACCTTTAAATGCTTTTGCAGCAACCACCGTCAATATTGATCCCGATATAAAATACCAAACCATAGAAGGATGGGGAGCAAGCATATGCTGGTGGGGAAATCAGATAGGCGGTTGGTCCGAAGAAAATAGAAACAAGCTCATTGAAAAAATTATCAGCCCCACAGACGGACTGGGGTACAATATATTCAGGTATAATATAGGAGGCGGCGAAAATCCCAGCCATAATCATATGACAGCATTCAGAGATATGCCGGGATACCTGTCTCCAAACGGAACATGGAATTGGAATGCAGATGCCAACCAGAGAAATGTTTTAATCAGGTTAATTGAAAGAGGAAAGCATTACGGCTATGATATGATACTTGAGGCATTTTCTAATTCACCTCCATATTGGATGACAAAAAGCGGGTGTGCTTCAGGAAATACCGATGGTTCAAACAACCTCAAAGATGATTATTATGATGATTTCGCAGAATATCTGACTGAGGTTGTAAAGCACTATAGAGATCAATGGGGCATCACATTCAGAACATTAGAGCCTTTGAACGAGCCTAATGTAAATTGGTGGAAGTCAAACGGCACTCAGGAAGGTTGCTGTTTTACCGTTGCTGCACAGCAAAAAATTATTAAAGAAGTAGGTGCAAGATTAAAATCAAAAGGATTAACAGGAACAACCATCAGTGCACCTGACGAAAACAGTATCGACTCAACAGTGGCAAGTATCGGTGCCTATGACGCAACAACATTGTCATATATATCCCAGATAAACACCCATTCCTACAGCGGCAGCAAAAGAACACAACTTCGAGATCTTACAAAGTCCAAGGGAAAAAAGCTCTGGCAGTCTGAATCAGGTCCATTGAGTTTCACAGGAGATATGATGGATTCAAATATTATGCTGTCCCAGCGTATAGTAAAAGACATTAAAGAAATGCAAGCCGATGCATGGCTTGACTGGCAGATAATAGACGGTGGCAATTGGGGAAGCATTTATGTAAACCAAGCCGCCCAGACATTCACACTCACAAAGAAATTCTACATGCACTCAAATTACAGCAGATTCATAAGACCCGGATATACAATCATAGGGGCTGATAATGATGTTACACTTGCAGCAATGAGTCCTGATAAAAAGCAGCTTGTTATAGTTGCCACAAATGCAAGCAAGACCAATTCCGCTAGCTTTACATTCAATTTATCCAAATTTGAAAATGTGAAAAGTACGGCAGATGTATACAGGACATCTTCAAGCCTGGATTTAGCTAAAAGCAGTATTAATATATCCTCCAAAAATATTAATGATACATTGCCTGCATACTCAATAAATACATATATTGTATCCCTTGAAGACAACTACACCCCGACACCGACTGTCACTCCAACCTCCGTCTATGCAAGCGGTGATTTAAATGGGGATGGAATAATAAACATGGCGGATATAATAATCTTAGCAACTTCCTTCAATTCCGTCAGGGGTGAAGTAAAATACGTAGAAGCTAACGACATAAACAGGGATGGTGTAATAAATATGGCTGATGTTATAATCATTGCAGCAAAATTCAACTCGACTGTATAGACAAAGCAGAACAAACCGTTAAATATCGTATGACTTGTATTTTATGAAAAATTATGGTGTCTATTCATGATAAACAAACTATCAATAGACACCATAATATATCAAAGCTTTATAGCATCCTATTTCTTTCTAACCCCTGTTCTTGCTTTTTGCTTCTTTACATCCTTCTTTCCCGCAAGCATGAACAAGTACACTATAGCTCCTATCATTACCAACAGTGTTATCCACGCAGTGACCATTGAAACGGGATCATCCGGTGCTAACCATGGAGCATCTGGATTTTTGTTTTGAATATAATATACATACCATTGATTTGTCAGACACGCAGCAGAAATTAAAATAGTCGGAATCCACATTCGCTTTTCCCAAAAAACGCATACAATAGCCATTATTATTGCCGGAAGCAGGTACCTTTCATGTACTCTTGAAGCAAATACAAATATGCCCGCTGTAAGAATGAACGCAGAATAATACAAAGCCAAAGCACTTTTTCTCTTGATCAACAGCAAAAGTGCAGCCAGCAGCCATACCAAGCTGAAAAGAAGTATATATCCCCATGTTCCATAGGTAATACCAAAAAGCGAAGGTGTTCTGTCATCTACCATTTGTTTTCCGAGTATCGTCCACATATTGAATGCATTTGCAGTTGCATAAGGATAATCATCCAGTGATGATGAATAATGATGTACAAGCCAGTAATAAAAGTCAATTGCTTTAAATGCTGCTTTTTTTATAGCTCCAGCATTTTCATCAATATTGATTAAGCCGTATGGGAATGGTCTTTTTTCCATCTCAATTTTAACATACCTTCCCCTGGCTGAATCAAGCGGTATGCTTTCGCTTTTACCCTTGCCTTTTGATGTTGAGTATACGGTTGTCCATTTATTTGAATCGTCTGAAATCTGAATATTATATCCCTTGGCATATTCGAAACCCCAATTCAGTGTTACTCTCCCTACATCCATGGGGGCACCAAGGTCAAATACCAGCCACTGGGGTGATGTGTTTCGTGAAGCCCAATACCCATCGAATACTCCATATTTCCCATCCGTCAGATTATTTGTGGAAAACCTATCCTCGGCAGTTGAAGATGCACTGATCTGTTTGCCACTAGAAATGTTCTGCAGATCTTTACTATATATATTAATTTCCCTCATGCTATAAAAAGGCGTTTCTTTGTAGAAAGGCAGAATGAGTACAGTATAAATAAGCAAACATCCAAGAAAACCTGTTCCAAGCTTTATGAAGCTGCTTTTTAAGGCAGGTTTAATAATATTCTTATCCTTTGTCTTAAAATAATTTGAAAACTTCGCCCACGGAAAATCCTTAAAGTATAAAATGGCCACCAAGGGGAATAATGCTATAGCTTGAGGCTTTGTAAGTGCTGCAACGGCGTATATAAACAAAGCAATATTTGACCTTCTAATGTTAAAGAAATATACTACACCAATAAACAATGCAGCCGTAATTCCATCAAATTGTCCCCATACCGATGAATTGAAAACTATTGCAGGATTCAATACATAAAATATGGCCAATCCGATACCGAGCCTGATTTTATTATACTTTTTGCCGATAAGATAGATAAAAGCTGCTGCAACAAAGTCAAATAAAACTGCCCATATCTTAATCATGAATTCTTGTGCCAAATCGGGCAGCGAAAATGTTTTTACTATTATTGCCGACATCTTAAGGAAAAAAGCATATATCGGGCCGTATACAAAATGTATGTCGGTAGTAAAATTTTTAAGAGAATTATTACCTAGGTATGAGATCTCCCACTTTAAAAATCCTATATCAATCTTATGGCTTGGAAGTAATGTCAACAAAACTCTCACAATTAGAAGAACTATCAATATCATTGCTATTTTATTCTTTTCTAGAGGCTTTTCCTCAATACTTGCTTTTTTGAGATTTTTATTATTGTTGGAAATGCTCTTTCCTTTAGTGTTGTCCACTGCTTGTCCTCCTTTTTACAATTAAATCAATAATAGTTTTTCATTCACTCAGCCCAAATAACAAACGACCAATATAACTTCCAATAGACACATGTAATAAATTATTTACTTGTTAAATATATTAAATACGTTATTAATATTACGTCTAGCAGTGCAAATAACAAGTGCTGATATAAAAATGGAAGTAGGATTTTAGTCCAACTTCCTTTTTATTCCTATTTAATATCATTCAGGAATTCCAAATTGTGCTAGACTACCGTTTTTATATCTTTTATCATTGGTTACATCCTTGCCTACCCAGTCAGGTGGAATATACTTGTTGGCCTCTTCCTCGTTCGGGAATTCCATTTCGAAGTATGCTAAGCCTGCCAAATTGCCCTTAAATATATCGATGGCAAACATTACTCCATTTTCATCCAAGCCTTGATATCTGGTCTTATATATTATATTGCCCTCTATTTTCTTCTTAAGGGTATTGTATTCCTGCTCGGTTATCCAAAATTCACGTTCTTCTCTCGTCATTGCCATATCATTAACATATGCTTTAACAGTCAGGAAAAACATCCAATTATCTACTTTTCTAATTCTGATTTCGGGAGAAAAGTTTATATATGCCTGCTCAATTTCATATTTATCCAGTTTATTAAGGTCATAGGGTATTTTGCTTGGATCAAGAAGGAATTTTCTTTCAATTTCAAGACCTGACAGGTCAGGTGTAGGAGTCGCCGAAACTATCGGAGTAGGTGTAGGTGTTGCTACTTGAGTCGGTGATACTGTTTGTGTCGGTGTCGGCGTTATATCTATATGTATATAAGGTGGATAAACTGAAGAAGTTATATTAAAATATTTGGCTATATAGGTAAAATCAGATAAATTGATTGCACCATCTTTGTTAATATCTGAATCAGCCGAATATATTTTATCGCCTATTGTGCTGTTAAACTTTTTTGCCAAATAAACGCAGTCTGCAAAATTTATAATGCTATCTCCGTTCATATCTCCCGGAATAATGTATATATCATTAAAGTATGCAGTAGAATATGCCTGTAATTCTACATCTTTTATGGTTCTCTTTAAAAACCCCGGCTTTTCTATTATCATATCACCCTTAATGGTACTATCACCGTTATAAATACTTCCATAGAAATAACCGTTTTCATCTGTTGTTGTACTGAAAGTGTCAAAGCTAATTGTAAAACCCACATTAACTTGCTTTGCAGCTTCCTCGCTGCAATCTATATCTGTTTTTATATTTCCCTGCACATAAAACAAAGGCGGTGCTATTTTTCCTGCATCTTGCAACGCAGTTTTGGCATATACATTTTCTATCCCTTCAATATCAGCTATTATAGCTGACTGAAGCAGAAGCAGAAAAACTATAATCGGTATAATGTATCTTTTCAGCTTCTTCATTAAAACTCCCCCTTCATAAATCTTTAAGTAATACATGTATGACAACATTGTATCAAATCTCCATTATGTTCACAACAATTAAATAATACACAGGCATCCCTATTGCTGGAATGCCTGCATATTACCAAACTCTATTTTAGAAAATATTAAAACTGTCATGACTGCTGAGGATTGGGCAATTGGTGATCATTAAGAACGTTCTTGCTCTCAAGGTCATTAAGGACAGCTTCAGCAATATTGTTACAGTGATCTCCAATCCTTTCAAGATTATGAATAAGATCAATGAATATAATTGTCGCTTTAGGATCACAAAGGCCTTTATTCAATCTTTCCACATGTCTTGAACGAAGTTTGTCTTCTATGTCATCTACCTCATACTCTTCAGATAAAACTTTCTTAGCTAAAGATGTATCATATTCGCTAAGTGATTTTATAGAGTCACTCACCATATTCCTAATCATTTCGAAAACATCTGAAAGCTCCGATAATGCTTGTTTGGAAAAAGGAATACGTTCCTGTTCCTTTTGTTCTGCAAACTCGGCTATATTTTTGCAATGATCTCCAATACGCTCAATATCGTGAGTCACATGCATAAGTCCCGCGAGACGTACCGACTGGCGTTCTGTAAGTGTTCCTGTAGACAGCATGGTTGAAAGATATTTAATGATCTCGCTCTGCAGCATATCTACAACTTCTTCAGTTTCAGAAACTTTTTTTACACATTTCATATCGCTGTTTATAAAACTGTTTTTTGCATCTTCCGCCATCTGCTTCGCTAAAAGTGCCATCCTTGTAAGCTCTTTTGTTGCAAGATCCATCGCAACTGCAGGATTGCTCAAAAGCTTGTTGTCAAGATACATAATTTTCTTTTCTGCTGGGTCTTCCTGTCCTCTTACAATGAATGTTACTATTTTCGCAAGTACAAAAACAAAAGGTATCCATATTATAGTATTAATAATATTAAAGGCTGTATGTGCATTTGCAATCTGTCTCTTTATAATTTCTATTTCAGGTCCTTTCGGGGAAATGAATATAATTAGTTTGGCATAAATAGGGATCAGGAACATAAAAATCACTGCTCCCAAAACATTAAATATGGTGTGTGCAGCAGCAGCCCTTTTAGCGTTTAATCTCGCACCAACGGATGCAAATATTGCAGTTATAGTGGTACCTATATTATTCCCCAATAAAATAGGTATTGCTGTCTGGATGTCTATCAGTGCCCCTCCATCTATTCCAGATTGTGCAGCAACATTTTGAAGAACAGCTATTGTTGCACTGCTGCTCTGAACAATTACAGTCATAATAACTCCGGTCAAAAGTCCCAATATGGGATACTGGCTTAGTTGCTTAATCATGCTTTCAAATACAGGACTTGTGGCCAACGGCTCCATTACATCACTCATTGTTTCAAGACCGAAGAATAAAAGACCGAATGCAAAAACAGTCTGACCTAGATATTTAACAATTTTTTTCTTGGAAAAGAAAAAGAAGAGAAAACCTATAGCTGTTATCAAAGGAGTATAATCACCGATATTAAAAGCAATCAACTGGGCAGTTATTGTAGTACCTATATTAGCACCCATAATAACTCCTATGGCTTGAGGAAGAGTCATAAGTCCTGCACTTACAAATCCCACCACCATAACTGTAGTAGCACTGCTGCTTTGAATCATTACTGTAACTAAAGTTCCTACTAAAACCCCCATCAACGGATTACTGGTAAGAACCTCCAGTATCCTTCTCATTCGTTCGCCCGCTGCTTTTTGAAGTCCGTCTCCCATAAGGTTCATACCATAGATAAAAACAGCAAGTCCTCCAAGAAGACCAAATATTATCTTTGTTAATTCTTGACCCATGTATTTTCCCCCTCTAATAAATTTAAAACATTGAATTATAGTATATTGTTTAAGCTAACTGTTCCCTAATCAATATACAATTTGAGCTTAGCTCTTTATATATTTCTCTAATAGATTAAAAACTATTAATCTTTTACATTTATCTTTCGCTAAATGTAAGATTAATAACGTATTTAATTTAGTTTAATTATATTACTCAATATTCACTTTTCAAATAGGGTTAATAGAGGGTTAACATAGAGTTAACACAAAGTTAACAATTAACTGCTCCGGATTAATCAATATCATGTTCATAATTAAAAGTGATAAATCTATTGATGAAATAAAAAAAGACACTTTTTCAAGTGCCTATTTTATCAATATGTAAATTTATCAGTATGTAAAACCACGGGCATTCCCGTAATTCAGGCCGACAATTTGATATCAAAGTTATCCACATCATATACCATCCTTCTCGACAGGAATAAAAACGACAAAAATGCTATTATTATAGCCAACAAGCTAATTTGCGAGATGGGTTTTCTCAAAGATGTTATCTGCTTGTTGATAAATTTTTTATCAACGCCTATAAACCACATTCCAATTGTTTTACCACTACTGTCCTCGATTGGCATGTATCTCGCCATACAGCTTTTTTCCAAATCTGTTGTTTCACCTTCAAATTCCTTACCTTGATTTAAAACCGTATTTATTACCTCATTAGATGCTTTAGTTCCTATTGCTCTTTTACCATCATCTTGTAAAATATTTGTAGTTACTCTGGTGTCGTTCATAAAAACAGTTGCTCGAGATTCTGTAATAGAACCAATTGTATCCACTATTTCAGCATTGCCATTAATAGAATTTGTCCCTTTGAATAACTTATTATCATTGATTGTCCAATCACCCTTATATTTCTCGTCAATAAGCATATACCCCAATTCCGAAGCAACTTTCAATCTATCTTTTATATTACTGTCTATTATTTTATTGGCAACATTACCTATTGTAAAACCTTGTATAACAAACCAAATTACAACAAATGTCCCTATAAGAAGAAATGACATTCTTAAAACCTTTTGCTGTGTTTTATTGTTGTTTGAACTTGATCCAAGGAATGAAACCTTAAGTGTATCAACATCTTTTAGATATTTTTTTGAATAGATCATCAATATTATGCATCCTAACATACCGCATAATACGGAAATAACAATAATGGAAGTCCTCACCTCTCTCATCTTTTCATTCTGGCTTCCCACATCGCTTTTGAGCACACCAACAAGCCAAGTTCCAATTATTTCTCCCGTATCATCTCTTATCGGTACATATTTTGCATCATATTTTTGACCAAATACATCTTCAACACCATTATAGGAATAACCATTTTTTATAGCTTTTTTAGCTTCTTCATTGGATAACTTTGCTCCTAATGCTTCTTTCCCATCACCGTCAATTAAGTTTGAGGCCACACTTTCATCACCAAGATATATTGCAGAAAATGCACCAGTTTTTTCCTTAATTGCGTCTAGAATTTCAAAATTTTCGTTTACCGGATTTTCACCTATAAAAAGCTTACCTCCCTTTGACTTCCAATCACCGTAATATTTACTTTTGATGATATCCATCCCTAGATACGATATACTTTCTAATTTTGCCTTTACATTGTTCTCAACCAAATTATTGACATTGCTATTTGTGACAAAAAAGATTGTGGCCGTACACAGTGCCATAAGAAGGATAGATACCCTCAGCAGTTTACCTTTTAACATAACCTTTTTTTTCATGCTAAAATCTCCCCCTATTTTCACTAAAAGCATATATGTATATTAAATACGTTATTAACCTTACATTTATCAGAGCAAAATAACGAACGCTTTACCCTAAATTTGCAATAGATAAATGTAAAAGATTAATAGTATTTAATGTAGATACAAAATAAAGATAAGCCTATATATGGAAAAACTAACACTATACTACGATATCTAACAAAAATTTGCAACCATTTTCGTAAAATTTTTATAATTCTACAAAAAGGTTGCAAATTTTTAAATAAATATACTAAGAAAATTTTTCAATTTAGGTTTACTTCTGAATAAATTTTTACATGAAAAAAGGTCTTCAGATATCAAACCTGAAAACCTTCCTGTAATTACAATGATCATTCAAACTTTACAGAATTGAGCATATCCTGAATAATTTTTTCGTAATCTTCATGTGTTGATGTACCTATAAATACAAGTGCATAGCCCTTCATAACATATGCATAATATTTTTGAGTAAGCTTCATCCCATCAGACTCAATAACTGCTTCTAAAACAGCAAAATCCTTGCCTCCGATTTTTTCCGGATAGATAGGCTTATCAAGATTGTAAGGCATTTGATCTTTAATGTCCTGCAATTGCTTCTTTACAGATTCCAAATACTGGCTTCCCTTAGATATGCCCTGTAAAAAGTTCAATTTTTCAGCCATTATCATAAAATTGCCATTTTTATAGGTTTGCCCCGTCATTTCTGCCTTTGAAAGCATAAGCAGGTACACTGTATTTAATTCCGCCAAATCCAACTCGACTTTCTTGCTTTCATCATCACCGGCTACTAAGTCTTTACCTTTATCCATAACTTGTTTCAAATCTTCTTCAGTTGCAATTTTCCAGTCTATTGGAAGCTTGACAGATAACCCAAAATAACTGTTTTTATATATGTCACCGTCATTTATACCTAAATCCAACTTTTCATCGACATCTGGCTTTTCGCTAGCTTCGGTGTCAGTCTGATCAACATTATCAGTCTGATCATTTAATTTATCTTTTACACTTAAAATTTCACCTTTGCCAACCTCTTCCTTATTTGCAATGCCTACACATCCCATAGAAGTCAATGTCAAGCACACCGCAAGTAATATTATACCCGCCATTTTAAATTTTTTCATAGTAGTTCTCCCCCAAATCAAATATTTTGTCAAAGATTGTTCCTTGAAATTCTTACTACAACTATAAATGAATCTTGACCCGTTGTCAAATAGAACCATAATTATTCCTTGCTGCCCGTACGGAATATATATTATAATAGTATATTGCTTGGGATAACCAACCCACATCCCTATAATAAACCAAAAACGGGAGGTTACATGAAAGTCTTTGATGTTATACCGGGTCAATTTTTCAGGATCCTGACAGGAAAAAACAGAAATGTATATGTAGAAATACTGCTGTCCTTAAGAAAAGCCTTTAAAAACGAACTTTACATAGATAAGGAAAGCCTCGTTAACATATTTGCAGAATGTCTTGGGGATCTGATGATCCCCATTGACATTGAAGCGGAACTCGAAGAAGCCGAATCAGACATTACAGACATAAATATAGAGGAACCCCAATCCATAACATGGACCTCCATGGCTCATCTGATATTACGCAGGCTTCGAGATACAAACTGGATTGAAATAGAGTACAAACAGCGTTCATATGACGAAATAGTAACCATACCTCCATATTCCATGAGTATGATTGAATTTCTTTATTCAATCACACAGGAGAATACCCAGAGCTACAAGTCATATGCATTTAACACATATTCATCATTAAAGACAGTTTTAAGCGATGATTCTGAAGATTATTTGTTTACCGCATTAGAGTCGGCCTATACCAATTGCAATTTATTGCTGGATTCACTTAAGGTACTGTTAAACAACATACGGAGATACCACCAGCTTTTAAACAATTCTTTAGCTGCCAATGACATTTTGAAAAATCATTTTGAAGGCTATCAGGTGCTGGTTAATGAAAGAATATTTCATCCTTTGATAACAAGGGACTCTGTACTGCGTTTCAAAGTACCTATTATGACCATGATAGATAAGATTCGTTCAAATGAGGAGCTTAGAAAACGTATAGTAATTCTCGGCATAAGGGAAAGACAATACACCGATATGGAAAGCGGTATGGAGGAGCTCTCCCGTAAATTATTTGAGATTTATGATACATTTGAAGGCATAGACAGGCTCATGCAGGAGATACAAAACAAAAACACTGCCTATACCAAGGCCTCCATAGATAAGATGATATACCTTTTAAATTATGACCAAAGTGTCAAAACAAAGCTTGCGGACATATTGATGAAATACCCTTATCTGGACGAACAAAAAAAAGATATTGTTTCATCATCTGTAAGGCTATTTAAGCAAAGCTATATTGACGAAAAATCCTTATATTGCAGGTCAAACAGGAAGCTTCGGTCATATGAACCGCCCGAGAAAATCAAAATTACCAAAACGGAGCATCCGGAAAATGAGCTTGATGATTTCCTAAAAAGCGTAAAAAGCTTATACAGTCACCAACAGATTTCTGCATTTATGGAAAAGGAGTTTGGCAGTCGAATGGTGCTAAACAGCCAAGAGCTTGATATAAAAGATGATACGAGCTTTATTCTATTGCTCCTTGCAGCAATGAAATCGGGAGAAAAAAAGACTTTTTATGATGTGGAATTTTTAGAAGGTTATATTGAAAATAATGGTTACAAGTACCCAAATATGAGATTTATTAGGAGAGATAAGGAAAACAATGACAAACCTATGGATTGAAGAATTTGAAAAGCTTAGCATTTCAGAGCAAAACATGTTTAGAAAGTGTGTAAACAACATTCTTGCAAAAACATTTATAATAAGCGAAACATATGATGATACCACAGGCATGATGAAGTACAACCCTGAATATCGTTTTATCGACCGTAACTTTGAAATTATAAATACATATTTGACATATGCAGGATGGAACCTTTTAAAGGATAGAAACTTAGGAGTCATATATATTGAAAGCGAGTATGAATACAACAGGCTGCATCTTAACAGCTTAACAACTCTTTTCATATACACATTACGCCTTTTGTACGATGAAGAACGTGAAAAACTCACATTAAGATCCACCATACCCGTTACGACATATGATGTTGTTTCACGCCTCATGACCTTCAATACGCTGAAAAAAAAGCCCTCCGATAAGGATTTAAGCGATACATTCAAGCTTTTATCCCGGTTCAATATAATACAAAAGCTCAGCGGAGAATGGACAGAGCCTGATTGCAAATTCATTATATTCCCATCCATACTTATGGTTCTTCCAAATGACTCAATAGGAAGAATATTTAGCAGCATTGAGGAGTACTCTGCCTTAGAAGCACAGCCAAACTCAGGTGATTTTAACGGGATTGATGAAGCTGATGTTTATGAAATTGATGAGGCTGATGACACTGAACCTGATGTTATACGAGGGGAGGAAAACTAATGAAAAAATTAACACGCCTTCTTTTAATTAACTGGCATTATTATTCCCTGGAGGTCATTGAATTTGATGACATCAACTTTCTTACGGGTAAAACAGGTGCAGGTAAAACTACAATTATAGATGCAATGCAGTTGGTTCTTTTAGGAGAAACAAACGGACAGCACTTCTTCAATAAAGCGGCAAACGATAGGTCAAGAAGAACACTTAAGGGTTACCTTCGCGGTGAATACGGTGATGATGGCCAGGCAGGCTTTTTGTCATTAAGAGAAGGTCCATTTTCAAGTTATATAGCTTGTGAGTTTTTCGATACTGAAAAAGAACGGTATTTTACATTAGGAGTTGTATTTGATTGCAATTTTTCCGTTCAGGATGAAAGTACTTATTTCATTCTAAAGGATTCTATTCCCGAAAACAATTTTATAGAAGATGACACCCCTCTTTCAATAAGAGACCTAAAGGCCTACCTTAGAAAGAATTATGATAAGAACCTTTTTGAGTTCAGTGAAAGCGGAAGGTCCTATCAATCAAAAATAAAAAGCCTTTTTGGTGGACTTAGGGATAATTATTTCAGCCTTCTTAAAAAAGCCGTATCCTTTTCTCCCATTATAGATATTGAGGAATTTATTACCAACAACATCTGTGATGCAAAGGATAATGTGGATATAACGGCAATGCAGGAAAACTTGAGGTATTACAGAAAGCTTGAACAGGAAGCAAACCTTATGAAATCCAGAATTGCGGATTTGGAAGAAATAGACAAAATATATAGAGCTTCTCACGACGAAAAACAAAAAGTTGAGATATATCAATACATCATTGACCGATGGGAAATGGAAAAAATCTCACAAGAAATTAATAAGCTTAAAGGCAGCATCAAAAACACGGAAAATGAATATATGCAAACTGCCGATATCCAGGCCAAACTGTCTGCCGAAATCATGGAAAAATCCACTACCCGTGACAGCCTTATAGAACAGCGTGGTAAGAATAACATATACCAAAATCAGCAGTCCCTTGAAAGCGAGAAAAAAACAATAGAAGAAAAGATACATGCCTTGGAAGGAACCATCTATGAACTGGTAAACCGCTTTCACATATACGCCCTTAACTGGTGTTCTGCAGCAGAAGATACCGATAAGCTTATTGAACATGTAGGAAGGCTGAGCAATAAGGACTTGTTCAACGATGAACTCAGCCAGCTTCATGAAAGCTTGTTGAGCTTTAAAAGCGGAATAGGGACACTTTTGGATATAAGAGCCGAAAACATTTCAAGCTTTAGCACCGACCAATATCATAAGCTGATGGAATCGGGAAATTCATTTAAAACTTCACTTTCAAATCTTGGACATATGCTAGGTAAGCTTTTGGATTCAAAATCCCTGTCCATAAAAGAATGTGAGGAAAAGATCAATGCCCTAAAAAACAATATCAAGCCTTTTGACCGCACAGTACAGATTATGAAGGAAGAGCTTCAAATTCGTCTTTCCGCGAAGTATAAAAAGGATATCACTGTAAATGTACTTGCCGATCTTCTGGAAATCGCCGACAAAAGATGGGTTAACACTATTGAGGGATATATGAGCAGGCAGAAGCAGTATATATTGGTAGATCCTGAATATTATCCTGATGCTCTAACATTATATGAACAGATAAAATCAGAAAAGGGCATATATGATATCGGACTTATTGATGGTGACAAAGTGCTTTCATCAAATCCCATTTGCTCAAAAGGAAGCCTTGCAGAGGAAGTTGTAACCGATAATCCATATGCCCGTGCATATGTCAACTTTTTACTAGGGCGGGTTATAAAATGTGACAGTGCTGCCGACCTTAGAAAATACGATCGTTCGGTAACAGACACAGGAATGCTTTATCAGGGCTATGTTGCATGCCAAATTAGTCCTGCTCTCTGGCAAAAACCACTTATCGGAAAAAAATCCATCCAGGAGCAAATTGCAAGGTTAGAGTCGGAAAAAATACAATTGGAAGAAGATTATAAACTCATAAAATCTTCATTTGATTTGTACAAGGGAATCAGGCATATAGATACGATGAACCAGAATGAAGTTCAGGATAATGATAGAAAACTTAAAGAATCACTGACCATACCCAAACTTCAGGCAAAAAGACAGGAATTATTGGACAAGCTTTCACAGCTCGACCTGGCCTGGGTTCATAACATTACCAATGAAATCAATTCTCTTGGAATAGAGATTGAAGAACTCAAATCTCTTGAGAGGAATTGCATTTCAAAATGCGGAGTACTAAAAGAGCGGTTGGACAATTTGCGTGATGTGCAGCTTCCTAATGAAATTGCACAATATGAGCTTAGAAACAAACAAATTACAGCAAACTATTCAAAGGAATGGATATCGGATACAGGTGAACCAAGCTTTAAAAAAGAATTTTCAAATAAGAAAAATCCAAATACAATAATAGCAGACCACAAGTCTCTAATGGAAGTCCACAGAAACCGGCTTGAAAAGCATTTGGAGCTTCTTTCAAACCTTCGCTCGGAATATAACCGCAAATACGGCTACAGCTATGATGTTAGTGCACATGATAATCAAAAATATTATAAGGCTCTCATAGAGCTCAGGGAAGAAAAATTACCCGAGTATCTTGAAAAAATAACCGCAGCCAAATCAATGGCCTATGAGCAGTTTGTAAGCCATTTTCTTGCAGAACTTAAAGCAAATATAGATGATGTTACCGAAAGGATTGCCGAGCTTAACAATTCACTTAAAAAGCATAGATGGGGATCGGAGCAATTCAGCTTTTCCGTTGTTCCTAATCCCGATTACAAGAAGTTTTACGACATGATCACAGATCCAATGCTTATGAGCGGGTACAATATAACATCCCATGCTTTTATTGAAAAGCATGGACCTGTAATCGATGAGCTTTTCTCAAAAATAGTGGATTATGACACCGGTATGGATGCAGATTTGAGGCTTGAAATGGAGAAAAACATTAAGATTTTTACAGATTATAAGACATATTTAAGATTTGATATGTATTCTTGTGATCAGGATAACAACAAGCAGAGACTATCTAAAACACTTCTCAAAAAATCCGGAGGTGAAACCCAGACCCCGTTTTACATTGCAATGCTGGCTTCCTTTGCACAGCTTTACCATGTTAACGACCGGAATTGGAACTGTATAAGGCTTATTATATTCGACGAAGCCTTCAGTAAAATGGATGGTGAAAGAATAAGAGAAAGCATATTGCTTCTTCGCAGTATCGGCTTTCAATGCATATTATCCGCACCACCCGAAAAGATAGGAGATATAGCACCTTTAGTGGATAGGAACATCGTTGCCATAAAAAAAGGCCGTCACTCCTTCACAAGATTTTTTGCCGGAAACAAACCGGCTCACGAGCTTGAAAGTGCAATAGGTGAGTAGATTGTATTGAAAAGGGAGATTACCCAACATAATCTCCCTTTTCAAGCACTATTACCTGACGAAAATTGAAAATCTAAAGCCTTCATATACTGCCAAAGCATAGAACAACAAGTCCATCGGTTGAAATGATTCCTTTAGCATATCAATCGGGCCAATCAATTTGTAAGCATCACCTATTGTAATCTGGAACTCTTTAGCAAATATTCCATACATAGACAAAACATTTCCAACCATACAGCCAAGTAAAGCGAATACCGCACCCATTATGGCGTAGGTAAATGTACTGCCTTTACCTAAAATCCTTATGCACATCCCTACCAAGAATCCTACTCCAATTGCCATAAAGCCGATTTGATAACCTGTTAAAATAGTTATCCCTGCCCACAATCCTGCCCCGATAATGGAAGAAGCCAGTCCTCCTATAAAGCCAAGAAAAATATTGCTTCTTATCTCCGGTGCCATGTCGAGACCTGTGATGAAGCCATCCTGCGAATTTGGTTCTAAATTTGTATTAAAATCGCTCATTTTAACCCCCTGAAATTTTTATAACAATATAATATTACATTATTATACGACAATTTACAACAAATTACTTCAATATTACATATTTCATATTCTCATATTATTCCACCCATTTTATTCCTGCTTTTTACATTAAATATGTTATTAATCTTACATTAATTTGTAAAGACAAAGTAAAAAAACTAAGCTAAAATATTATTATATATTGTTTCGGGGGAATGTATATGAAAAAACTGCGAATATGCCTTCTTATCATATCAATTGCATTCATCGCTTACGGCATCTATTCGGGCGAAGTGAAACAAGTATTTCACAAGGCTATTTTAATATGTCTGGAGTGTGTTGGTATTGGTTAAAATAAAGAGATATTGGATTCAGATCGCTTCACTTTTACTAAGCAACTCCTATATAAAAGGTTTTTTAGAAGGTAAAATTTATAACGGAAATCTCAAAAAAATTTGCTTCCCTGGTTTAAACTGTTATTCATGTCCGGGTGCATTAGGCTCATGTCCAATTGGATCAATGCAGGCTATAGCCCTTGATATAAAATATAAATTCTCAATGTATGTTGCAGGCATATTGATTCTTATAGGAACAATTGTAGGGAGAGCGGTTTGCGGCTGGATTTGTCCCTTTGGCTTTTTCCAGGAACTACTTTACAAGGTTCCTTTCAAAAAAATAGGAATACATAAAATATTTGAAAAGTTTAAATATATAATATTGTTTGTTACCGTATTTTTGCTTCCGGCACTCTATATCATCTTTGATTTGGGCCTTGATTCGCCTTATTTTTGCAAGCTTATTTGTCCCACAGGCACATTGGAAGCAGGACTTCCTCTTGCTATAGTAAGAGAAGACATAAGATCAACACTTAGCTTTCTCTTTGGCTGGAAGATGGCAATACTAACATGTGTTATACTTCTGTCCATGGCAGCAAAAAGGCCATTTTGCAGAGTTCTATGCCCTTTGGGTGCCATTTATTCCATTTTTAATAAAGTCAGTTTTTATAGAATGGAGGTATCTCACTCTAAATGTATTCGCTGCGGAAAATGCAAAAGTACATGTCCTGTCGATCACACCATATATGAAAATCCCAACGGACTTGAATGCATACGCTGCGGCAAGTGTAAAAAAATATGCCCCTCCGATGCCGTAAAATCACATTTCGGTAATTTTTAAATTTCATGTATATTGTTCCTTGCGAAGGTAACAATATAGTATGGAGGTGGATATTGTGAATATGAAAAAGTTATTTCCCGAGAAAAAGTTAACAAGAAGAAAAATATTGAACTTTCTTGATAAAAAATTGTTTTATGTGGTTCTGACTTTATGTATATGCATTTTAGGAGCAACCGTATACTTTACAATGGGTAGAGATCAGACAGGAACTTCAAATAACAGCTTACAAGGAGTACTACCTGATGAAATCAACAACCCTGCTTCCAGTATTCTCGGAAAAAGTATAGAAAATATTGTCCCTAACAACACCAATGATGGAAATAAAGCACAGGCTGCAACACCTACTAAACTGGTTCCAACTGCGACTCCTAAGGTGACACCGACGGCCAGCACAAAGCCAAAGGCCAAGCCAACTGCAAAAAGCAGTAATAACGCTGCCAAAACTGTTTCAGGAAAAAGTATAGAAAACATAGATATGATAATGCCTGTATTTGGAGAGATATGTGTAGGCTACTCAGGTGATAAACCGGTTTACTCAAAAACACTCGAGCAGTGGCAAACTCACAAGTACGTAGAAATTGCTTGCGAAAAAGGCTCGGCAGTTAAAGCAGCAGGAGACGGCTATGTGTCCGAAATAAGGGACGATCCTAGATATGGCATAACCATTGTTATAGATCATTCCAACGGACTCAAAACTGTATATGCAAACCTTGCAAGCAGCAACATGGTTTCTACAAACCAAAAGGTCAAAATTGGAGACATTATAGGCTGCGTAGGAAATACAGCGGTATTTGAATCGGCAGAGCAGCCCCATCTTCACTTTGAAGTGCTGAAAAACGATAAACCTGTAGATCCTTCAGATTACTTACCGAAGCAATAGCCATGCATTAATATTTATAATGATTAAAATAAGCTTAAGATTAGAAAGAGCAAATAACCAAGGCTTTATGTTATTTGCCCTTTTATATTTTTTTATATTTTCATATATTAGTTTTATATTTTCATATATTAGTTTTATATTTTCATATGTTAAAGATAATTGATTGTTTAATTTTTGTATATCAATTCATTACGTTAATGTAAACTTCACTCTTTTTTTGCCATCCATCTGCTATGACAACCTCGTCTATATTTGATTTGTCGACACAAACAGGATCTATTAAAAATGACGGTACATCCCAAAAACCGTTATTGAGTTTTGTATTGACCGGAGCCTCTTCGCCCTTTGCAAGCATCACTGCAATCTCTGCCGCTTTTTCACTCAGCTTTTTTATTGGCTTGTATACAGTCATTGATTGGGTTCCCTCAACTATTCTCTGACACGCTGCAATATCTGCATCCTGGCCTGTAAGTCCAACCCTTCCTGCAAGTTTATGCTCCGAGAGAGCCTGAAAGGCGGTTCTGGCACAACCGTCATTTGATGCCAAAATTGCCGTAATGTCTTTCTTATTATCGTTAAGAGCATGATTCACATTTTCATAGGCAACTATAGGGTTCCAGTCTTCAGTCCACTTTTCAAATACTATTTTAATATCTCCTCTTTTTATGTAGGGATCCAGAACCTTATGCTGCCCTTCCCATAAAAGCTTAGCATTATCGTCTTCCTCAGAGCCGCCTATCAATATATAATTGCCTTTCGGATACCTTTCAACCAGGTATTGAGCCTGAAGCTCCCCAACTTTTCTACTGTCAAAAGACACATAATAGTCCAGTTCGCAATCTCTTATCATTCTGTCATACGCAATAACCTTTACACCTTTTCTATGTGCTAAATCAACAATGCGTTTTGCCGAATTACTGCTGCTTGGAACTACTACCAGGACATCTAGACCTTGCTTGATCATATCCATAGCCTGCTTTATCTGCAAATCATTCTGACCGCTAGCAGATTTTACAAATACATGTGCCCCTTGAGCCTGAGCATTCTCGGTAAACAAATCCATGTCCCGTTTCCATCGTTCTTCCCATAATGCGTCCACCAAAAATCCCAGTTTTATATCCTTTTTATCTTTTCTCTTTTCCGACTCACAACCGTTTAAACCAAGTACAATTATGCTCATCAAAACAACAGAAGCAACCATCCAATACGTCTTTCCCATACTATTTCTCCTCGCTGCCCGTTGATTTATTTGCCTGCCTATACTCTAGCGGTGTCTGACCTGTTACTTTTTTAAACACTCTGGTAAAATAATTCGGATCGTTATAACCTACCGCATAACATATATCTTTTATGCTCAAATTGGAATCGGGTATCTTCTTCTTTGCCGCATCTACCCTCAAATCTGTAAGGAAATCAATAAAGTTTTGACTCATCTGACTCTTAAAAAGCTTGCTTAAATAATAAGGACTGACACTTACGGCTCTTGCCACATCTTCTAATGTTATTTCATTCATATAGTTGGCTTCAATAAATTTAGCCGCACTTATTATAACGTCATTGTCGGTATTTATAGTTTTGGAATTTGCCAGATGGTTTATAACCTGTTGTATTTTGGAAATACACCATTCATATATATCCTTCTTCGACTCAAACATCCTTAGCTTTCTTTTTTCAGTCTCGTCAAAGAACTTATTAGCTAAATTTTCCATACCGAACTCAAGTAAAATTCGTGCCAAAACTGCCATAAGCTCACTCATTTTACCCGCAATATTTTTTATTTCCCAGGAATTTATCGAAAAATACAACTCCTTATATGTCTCAATAGCATTAACCTTATCAAATTGTCTTATTTTTTCACAAAGCTGGCTTTCTAACTTAAGAGAATATGATGTATCGGATTTTGTGAATTCTACATTGCCAATATGGCAAACCTCCTGTTTTTTTGAGGAAACCGCAACACTCGCCTCATTATATGATTCAATAAGGCCATCAATCCCTTTATGAAAGCCTCCGATTCCAACAAATGGACTTATATCCAGCTCCTCTTTTATTTTCTTAACGAAGCTTTTAGCCAAATCTATAGAAATCAAGCCTATTTCATCAATATCATCAACTTCATCCTCAGGAAAAAATAATGCAATTCTATTTGAAAAAAACGGACTGGTTATAAAATAATCGACTCTGCTATTAAAAAATGTTGAAAGGAAATCCTTCACCTTTGAATTAATCAAATCTTTAATTCTATCATTTTTTTTGTAAGCATCAGTATTAAAATCCAATACCATTGAATACCCTGCATAAAATGTCCTGCCTAATAACTTGGGATAGTCCATCTGCTTTATCCTGTCAATATCGCTAAAAACCATTGATAATGCAAACTCACTCTCCATAATGGGAATCATGTTGTTTATCTTTTCCTTTAGCTCTAATTCCTGGCTTTTCTTGTTTTTATGCTCTTCAATAGCTCTTAATACCTTGCTTACAGATTCAATAATTTTTTCCCTTCTTGCAGGCTTTAAAATATATTCATCAACAGAAAGACTTAAAGCCTCCTTGGCATATTCAAAGTTATCGTATGCTGTCAAAACTATAAATCTGGTTTCAGGGTTTATTTTCTTGATTTCATATATAGCCTGAAGTCCATTAATACCAGGCATTTTTACGTCCATTATCATAATGTTGGGATTAAATTCCGAAGCTTTTTCAATAGCTTCCCTTCCTGTTTGTGCCTCAGCAACAACCATAATCTGTGGAAAGCACTTATTTATAACCATTTTAAAGGCATCACGTACGAAAGACTCATCATCTGCAATTATCATTTTATACATATAGCATCACCCCATTTCTGCAGGAATATAAAGAATAACGCTTGTACTTTCTCCCACTTTGCTTCTAATTTCCATTACATCCGATCTCTGATAAAACAATTTCAATCTCTTTATTACATTCTTTAATCCGAGTTTTGTGGTATGACCTGCTGATGTACTAGAGTCATGAAGGGGATCATCCGACATAATTTCACGAATTCTTTCCTCGCTAATACCTACACCGGTATCCCATATTTCTACAACAATATCTTTTTCATCTCTAAATATGCTTATTTTAACAATCCCAGGACCTTCTTTCTTTTCTATTCCATGTAGAAAAGAATTTTCAACAATTGGCTGTATACTTAGGCATGGTATTGTAACATCCAAAAGACTGTCATCTTCAACCATGATATCAAATTCAAATTTGTCTTTAAACCTTGCCTTTTGAATATTTATATATTCCTTTATATTATTAATCTCATCCCTTAATGTGACGTATCCATGGGATCTTGAGAGATTATATCTGAACAAATCAGCTACCGACATTATAAGGTCATATGTTTTATCCGCTTCTTCCTTTAATGCAGTATGTGCTACACATCCTAGGGTATTAAAAAGAAAATGGGGATTTATCTGTGATTGCAATGCCCGTAGCTCAGCTTCCTTAAGAAGATTATTGATCTCTAAATTCTCAACTTCCTTTTGTTTAAGCTTTTTTTCCACCTCTGCCTTTTCCTTTATTTCGGAAATAAGCTTTTTTATATTTGAAATCATTGTATTAAATGCCGATGTAAGAATGCTTATTTCATCTTTACCGGTTATGGGAATTTCCTCTATGTCGAATTTACCGTTTGATACAATTTGAGCAACCTTTGTGAGATTCTTTATATGTCTTGTTATTCTCTCGGAAAAAACTATTGAGAAGAATAAACTTATAATTCCTGTGGCAAACAATGTTATGACAAGGATATACTGATTTTGCATCTTTTGTACAAGGCCAACCCTGTATGATGAAACAAGCTTATCAATTCTCTCTTTCATATAGCCTGCAATCTTTTCAGAATTATTAAAATGCATAAGTGATTTTTCAGGATCTCTGCCTAATTTAGCATTAATTGCTTTTGTTGCCTCATCGGTATATGACTTGACCATTTCCTGAATACTTCTATAAATAGCATATTCTGACGGATCCATAAGGTTTAGATATATGGCATTGTTCATATCATTTATAAGCTTGTTTGAACTGACCTGTGAATCGAAATTTCTAGGAACAAATCTTGTCAATACAATATCATTTGCGAGATCTGACTGGGTTTTATTTATATCTTCTACAATATTATCCAAAGCTTTCAGGTTATGCACAAAAGACGAATATTGAAGGTAAACCAAATAATTAACAATACTCATTGCCAAGATAAGAGTTATAAAAAATACTACCAGTTTTGTCCTTATTTTGCTTAACATTTTTTACCCCTCATTATTCCGAATACTTTGTAAAAACAAAATCATAACCTGCCTCCAGCGGTCCATTCTCATTTCCCTTTTTATGATTTATCATTTTTATCATTGCATTTCTTCCTATGTAATAGGGACTTTGAACCATATTTGCCAATATGGTACCTGTATCTATATATGTCTGCATCTCGGAATCAACGCCATCCTTCAGCATGCATTCAAAACCGATTATTTTTATCTTCTCTGATTTGTTAAGATCTACGATTTCTCTGGCAACTCCAATTGTATCATTATAATCCGTGCAAAAGACAAAATTGACATCAGGATATCTTTTTAATACACTCCTTATTATCCCCCTTGCACCAAGTATATTTGAATTGGTCTTTTCGATGGTTTCTATAACTACCTGACTATTGGAACTCAACGCATCTTTAAAGCCCAATATTCTGATATCGTTTCCTGTATTGGGGGTTAGAATAGCCACATGGGCTCTTCCTTCCATGCTTTGCATTAGTACTTCTGCTGCCCTTCTGCCTGCATAATTGTAGTCTATACCTGTATAACCTATTCTGCTGCTCAATGGAGAATCAGAGTCAATGGTAATAACAGGTATCCCTGCATTTTGAGCTCTATTAATAACATCAGTAAACTCAGGCTTGTCATAGGAGTGTGCGATTATTCCATCAACTTTTGACAGAATAGCTATATTGAAAAAGTTCAGTTGAGCTTCTTCATTTACCCAGTCGCTCTCCATAACCTGAAGCAAAATGTTTTCTTTATTTGCTACTTCTTCAACGCCTTTTCTTACTTCTTTCCAATAAAGATCATATTTTTGATGTGGAATAAATGCAAAGGTATATTTGAAATCCAGTGGTTGATATTTGTTTTCAGCTTTTAGTGCGTATAGTATTACACCGAATAAGACAATTACAGCCAATATTACAATAATTATCAGGACTTTATACTTCTTTGCCATAAAATTCTCCCACAAATTACTAATAATCCACCACTTCATTATATATTTAACTACTATATCAAAATAAAATCAATACCTGATCTGTGTAATTTCCATTTTAATGCAAAAAATATCCGACTACAAACTGAAAATATTATATCGTGTAATGTTTTGAGATAATGTATAATAAGGAATGATTAAATAAGGAATAGACATAAATTAATTGATTGCCATTATATTTTTTATTATATGCACGGAGAATTGCTATGAAGAAATTTAACAATTTGAAATTTATAGATTTGTTTGCGGGAATCGGAGGCTTTAGGCTGGCCATGGAGTACTACGGCTGCAAGTGTGTATTTTCATCGGAAATTGATGAACAGGCCTGCATTACATATGAAGCAAATTACGGTGAGAAGCCTTCAGGTGATATTACAAAAATAGAAAGTCATGAGATACCTGAGCATGACATATTGTGTGCCGGCTTTCCATGTCAGGCTTTCAGCATAAGCGGCAAGCAAAAAGGATTTGAAGATACACGCGGAACACTGTTTTTTGAAATTGCCCGTATAACCCAATATCATAAGCCTTTATTGTTATTTCTTGAAAATGTAAAAAATCTGGTTCGTCATAACAGTGGCAAAACATTCAGTCATATGTTGGGCATTCTTGACGATCTAGGTTACAACGTCTTTTACAAAGTCCTCAACGCAGGACATTATGGTGTTCCACAGTTTAGAGAAAGGGTATATATGGTATGCTTCAGAAAGGATCTGGGAGTACATAATTTTATGTTTCCCGAACCCATGAAGAGCTATATATATTTACAGGATATACTTTTACCGGATGATGATACCCAAAAATATGTAATTACCAGAGACGACATTGTATTATCGGACAATTTACAACATACAAACCAGGCTAAACCCATTCGTATAGGAACAATTAACAAAGGCGGACAGGGTGAAAGAATCTACAGTCCATATGGCCATGCCATAACATTATCTGCCTATGGCGGCGGTGCTGCCGCAAAGACAGGTGCATACCTGATAAACGGTAAGGTACGCAAACTGGCCCCACGAGAATGCTGTCTTGTTCAAGGTTTCCCTGTCGACTTCAAAATACCTGTTTCAGACGGACAGGCATATAAACAATTTGGAAACAGCGTAGCAATACCTGTTCTTAAGTCAATATTGAATAATATTGTTGAACTCCAAGAGATGAAAAATTTTGTAGTAGACACAGCCTCCGATTCTTTAAAATAACCAATTTCCTCCCTTTTTTAAGAAAACTTCTCATATCTCACCCTTTCATAGCATAAATATACCATAGGATTTATCACCAATAATTCCAATGTGTTTCACATTAAAAGTAATTAATTTTTTACTTTTCTTACCAACAAAAGGTGTGACAGGGGGGAGTTCTGAATTGAAGGAATACATAGAAGAGCGTGCTGTAGATCTGGCTAACTTCATTATCGAAAATAAGGCAACCGTAAGAGCAGCCGCAAAAAAGTTCGGTATCAGTAAAAGTACTGTACATATGGAGTAAACAAAATGGAGTGGTTTTTGAAGGTTGTTTAATTCTTCTATCAAACAATTATTAATGTTTATTATGAAAAATATATAGAAATACTTATACGTTAGTGATATAATGCTTTCGGAGGGATGAAAATGGAAGAAACTTTAAAGATAATTCTGGATAAACTTAATAGCATGGATTCAGATATTAAGGACTTGAAATCAGAATTTAAGGGCCTGAAATCAGAAGTTAATGACCTGAAAAAACATGTCCTGGTTATTGAAAATGAACATGGAAAGAAGCTTGATGCTTTATTTGATGGATATAAGCAATTTTATGAAGCACAACAGGAGATGAAAAAGGATATTAAAGACATAAAGGAAACCCTGAATGTTCATGAATTAAAACTGCTGAAAGTAAAATAAACTACCACAATGGTAGTTTTATTTTATAGTGTCATCTTCAAGATTATTCAAAGCAAATTCAAGGCAAATGTTTATTACTTCATTTCTTGAGCGGTTTGTTTTGGTTGCTATTTCATCAAGCTTTTTCATAGTATCATTTTTTATTCTTATACTGAAAATGCTATAATCATCTTCTTTTCTGGTGATTTTCAATTTTCTATCCTTCATATAAATAATCAAACCTTTATGTTAAATGTTTAGTTAAATTTTATATTTACATGAAATATTTATATATGTTAAAATTTTTAACATAAGAATTAACAAACATTGAAAATGTGTTCTGCAAATACCACAATGTTATTGACGACAATAATTAGTAATTGTAAATAAAATAATGAAAGCTAAGAAACCTTAGCATTACTGTATCGCAGGACTTGGACTATAAATGTGCAAATCATGTAAGCATTGACTCAAGGCTGTATTCTGCTGTGTTTTGTCGATATTAGAACGAATACAGTATTTGTGACATGTATTGTAAAAGATAGTGCTAAATGATATAATTGTAATAAATATACAACATGGAGGGGTCGAGGTGAAACGGAAAATTTATAAATTTTTTTATTTTTTTATACTTTTATTCATTTTTTTAGTAGGATGTTCTACGAATAATAGTGAGGTAAAAAATCAAAGTGCAGAAACTACTACTAACACTAATGGAAACATATTGAATAAAGAGCAAAAGAAAAAAGAAAAAATAACCAAAATAGTTGAATTATTTGATAAAGATATTAAATGGCTTGATGATGGAAGAAGTAGAGGTAAATTTATTGAAGATACTTGGGAAGAAAATAAAGAAGATGAGGAATTATCCGCTTTATATTATTATGATTCCACCCTTTTCTTTTTAGGTGTTAACGAAACCGAAAAGGCTAAAGAGCAAATGAGAAAAATCTCTCCTGACTACAATGGGGTATATAGTCAAAAAATTATAGAATTAGGTATTAAATTATTTGGAAGTAAGGAAAATTGGAAAAAACAATATGCTGTTGCAATTGAAATAAAGGAACGTACAGAGCAAAGAAAAAAAAGTGGTGATAAGACTCTTGAAAGAAATGTAATGAAATACATTGAAGATAGATGTAAATATTATGGCAGCACAGGCGATAAAACTATGGCTAAAGTAATGAAAGAAGCAGCCGAAAAATATAATGTGACTGTAGAAGAAATAGAGGAGATTTGGTCAAATCCTGATAATTTAAAATTTTTAAATAGTTCTTCTGATTCAAATAATAATTCAATTACTCAAAGCGATGGTAACAAATCAATATCAAATGCAAACGAAAACGATCCCGATGCAATATCTTTATACTATGGAGGTTCTCCAATTCTTGTTGGTGTAACAGATAAAGCATTGTCTGATGCAATAAAAAGTATCGTTAATAAAGATGAGTACAGATTTCAGGAGTTAGTTTCGCAAGGATTGCTTTTTGAAGTGCCTTCAGGTACAAAAGCAAAGATTATTGATAGAAAGTTAACAATGAATAAGGTCAGGATATTAGAAGGTGTATATAAAGGGCAAGCTGGATGGGTAGTAGTTGAAGCAACTAAAAAGTAAAATATTGGGAGGGTAATAGTTATGAAATGGCAACGTAATTTGGTGTTATTTATGATTTTTATGTTTATTTTCATTATAAATAGTATTTTTTCAGTAACTTTAGCAGAAAACGAATTAACTATTAAATTTTCTGACGTAAAAAGCACTGATTGGTATTATGAATATGTTCAAAAGATTTCATCTATGGGTTTAGTAAAAGGTGTAGGAAAAGACAGCCAAAATATGGATATATTTGCTCCAGATAAAAAACTAATAATTGCAGAAATGCTTACTGTTGTATTGAGAGCGTTAAATGAAAATACCGAAAAATTACCAAGTGATACTACTTGGTATGATTGTGTTATTAGAAAATCAAAAGAATTGGGACTAGTGTTAGAAGGTGAATTCACTAAAAAGGAGAGGTTACAAGAGCCGAGATGTCAGCAATTATTGTTAGAATGATAAATCCAGAATATAGAGTGATAGATGTAAATAAATTTTTAAGATGTGCAGTTTTCAGTGATGATATTGCTGAAATAAATAAGTTTATTAGCCTAGGAGGAAATCCAAACTATATTGATTATACAGGTCTTTCATTGCTTGAAGTCGCTATTACAACAGATAAAATTGATGCTATTAAAGCATTGATAGATGCTGGGGCGAATGTAAATGCATATAACTCTGTAGGTAACAGTATGCTTCATTTAGCGGTAAGGAATCTAAGACCAGATGTTGTGGAACTATTAATTAATAATGGTGCAGATACAAATATCAAAGATTCATATAATCAAACACCTTTAGAATATGCTATTTCACAAAGTAAAGTTATAGTAAATGGAAAAAAAGACGAAAACAAACAAATAATTGAATTATTACTTGATAATTTTTTTACTAATATTAAAACAATTGAAGATTTTAACAAATATATAAATATTAAGTATAATGAAGTCGACACTCCAATGGGCAAGTGGTCATTTGAACATACTATTGATGAAAACGATAGTTCTATTTTCCCTTATGATTATAGGATTCAAACAGATTGGTCAGGATGTGACCCTTATGATATACAATATTCAATAAAATTTAACAGAACTGATAAAAATAAGACAATTGAAATACTCAAAAATGTACAAATCAACATAGCAAATGATGCTTTTAAATGTTTCCCAAATAAAAAATTTGAGGGAGGATATTATTCAGGATTTTACAAATACCCATATTTAAAAGTAGGATACGAATCGATTAGATTTTTAACTTGGATAAATTATAATTACGACTTATTAGATGCTTCTGATTATGAAAGTACTCATGTAACGAGTTTTCATTGGTTTAATCTTTTTGATGATTATAATTTTACAGGAGAAGTGCAAAGGACAAGATAATATTTAATTTTGATTTTTGTACGATAAATATTTCAATAGGGTATATTTATTTGAAAAGCAACAAAAATGTTTCAATAGATTTAAATTTTTAATAATGAAATATTTCAAAATAAATATTGACCTTAATGAAACATTGTGATATAGTTAAAGCATCAATTTTAAAGGGGTGCTTCAATTATGAAAATAGGGTATGTTAGAGTTTCTACTGCTGAACAGAATACTGCAAGACAGGAAGTATTAATGCAGGAGATGGGTGTCGATGAAATATTTATAGATAAAATAAGCGGCAAAAATACTAATAGGCCTGAGCTTCAGAAGATGCTTGAATTTGTTAGGAAAGGTGATACGGTAATAGTTGAAAGTATCAGCAGATTTGCAAGGAATACAAAAGACCTTTTAGAGTTAATTGAAAAGCTCAAAGAAAAGAATGTTGAGTTTATCAGCAAGAAGGAAAACATTGATACAAGCACACCAACAGGCAAGTTCATGTTGACAGTATTCGGGGCAGTGGCAGAACTAGAGAGAGAATATATACTTCAACGGCAAGCAGAAGGTATAGCGATTGCCAAACAGGAAGGTAAATACAAGGGAAGGAAAAAGATTCAAAACGATAAATTTGAAAAGATATATAAAGAATGGAAAGCTAGCAATATTACAGCGGTAAGAGCTATGGAGTTATTAGGAATGAAGCGAAATACCTTTTATAGGAGGGTAGCGGAGTATGAAGCTGAGAAGGTTAAATAAAACCTTCTTTTTTGTTTCTTTAATAGCGGGTAGGTTTACAAAGACTTTAGAATTAGATATTTATAAAAGGGCAGAAGTACATTAAGAAACAGATTCAGGGAATTATAAGCGATTAACTAAGATTTGTAATAAAACTGTAACATAATTGTAAAAATATTGTAATTGCAATTAAGTATTGAGAATGCTATTCTAAATATGGAAGGGTGAAGTATGCCCATTTTTAAAGATACAAGTAACTACATATGAAAGGTGGTGGAACTACATACTGGTTACTGCCTAAAAACAAAAAATGCTAAAATATTAGCAATTTTGGTATTTGATTTATTGTTTTGTTTTGTGTAAACTTTGGATACTGCCAATACCCGAAAACAATATTTATTAACTGAGAATAATTCTAACACATCTCAAAATAAAATTCAATACCAAAATTTAATTTTATTCAAAAATATTTGAAGCAGATCAAAAATAAAAGAGATAGAAAATACCTGTGTTTTTTGCTGTCTGTATATTTTCTTAGGCATAGATGGTTTTATATTCTATTGTCTTTTATTTTGCCTTATCAAATAGTTTCAGTTAAATATACCATGTAACTTAATAAGCATTGATTTTGCTTAATTTGACATGGATAAAAATTCTTTAATTTCCAACAACTAACCAATGGAGGTACTAATGAAAGTATTAACAAAAAACACTATAAATATACATACAATTGAATTTTCTTATTACAAAATATCGGACAAAGACCATGAAAAATTAATACATGAATTAATACCTGCAAAACAGAATAGGACTAATGCAAAAGATAAATACTTTAATGGACAATCACAATTTAGAGGGATTAGGTATAAATACCATATTATTAATAAATCTGATTATCAGAGCAGAATCCTTCATGTAATAATAAATCCTAGAGATTTACTTGGGAAAGATACACTTGTAGTAGAAGATTTAGATGAATTCATGAATAGATATAGATTTCTTTTATATCAAGAATTTAGCATGTATACACTAGAAAGTGAAATTTTTACAAGGATTGATTACTTTATAGATATTGAATATGAGCCAGCAATAAAAAAAGAATTATTAAAAATTTATAAAAAAGCTCCAAGTAATTACAGGGGATTACAAAAGAAGGATAGGTATAAATCAAGCATTTATTACAACAGTAAAAGCAGGCAAATAAATGTATATTCAAGACTTGAAAAAATGATAGAGAAGATTATTGAGGAAAATTATATACACCCTTCAAAGGTTGATCTAAAAAAAGAAATTATGCCTTTTATAAGTAAACAGGATAAAAACGTTATACGTTATGAAGTGCAAATAAAAAGGAAAAAAATTATGTATCATTTTAAGACTGACGGAATTACACCTGAGTTGATAAACTATTGGAATGAAAGAGATGCCGCATACTTTATAAATGATATTTTAAAACCAATAATTTTTAACGGTGATTACTATAATAAGTACCACTCAAAAAAGAAACTGATGGAATACTATAAAAATAAAAAACTTGTTGAAAAGTTAATCAAATTCCAAAATTGTATAAGCAAACATGGGGCTGATAATGCTAAAAAACGATTTAAAAATTACTGCAAGTACATAAACATGCTTGTTGAAGCTAGTGTAAACCCTGTTTTAATTCCAAATAATGCAGGAATAACAAAAATTAAAAATCCATTTCAATTTTATAAAAAATCAGCAGATATATATAAAATTCCTGCAAAAGATTGGCATGGGATAATCAAGGAAGAATGTTTAAGTGAAGTTATATGAATATTTTTATACTGTAACTAATAAAATGTACCAATATATAATAAAGTGAGGGTGATTTATGGCTAAGAACAGGCTTAAAATAAGTGTTATTACCAATGAAAATATTAATTCAAATATTGAATATATTCTATATAAAACTATAGCAAGACAGATTTTTGAAAGTGAAAATTTTCAAAATTTTTTGAATAAACACAGTAAACAAGAGATTTGTTTGAAAGAAACATCATGATGCTGAAAGATTTTTTAAGAGGGTATATGTTGAATATATCCTCTTTTTATTGTACAATAAGATATATGGAACGGTAACAAATATTAATGGAATGATTAGAGGAGTTGATATAGTTGAAAGCGGCTTGCTATTGCAGAGTGAGCACATCAAAAGATGAGCAGTTGGATAGTTTGAGTAAGCAGATTGAATTTTTTGAGCAGTTTACAAAGCAAAAAGGATATGATGATTACGTTATTTATGCGGACGAAGGCATATCTGGAAAACAGCTAAAGAATAGAACTCAGTTTCTTAAAATGATTGAAGATGCTAAAGCTAAAAAAATTGATATTATTTTGGTAAAAGATATTAGCAGATTTGCAAGGAATACAGTTGATTTTTTGCAAAGCATACGAGAATTAAAAGATTTAGGTATAAATATATTTTTTGTTTCGCAAGGTATGAATGTTCAAGAATGTAACGAAGCATATTTAACCATACTTGCAGCTATGGCACAGGACGAGAGCGAAAGGTTAAGCTATAGGGTAAAGTTTGGCAAAAATATAACGGCTCAAAAGGGTAGAGTGCCTAATTTTGTTTTTGGGTACGATAGAATAGATAACTATACTCTTCAAATCAATGACAGTGAAGCTGAAATAGTTAAAAAGATATTTGACCTATATGTAAATGAAGGGTATGGAGCAGCCAGGATTGCTGAGTATCTTAATAAAAACAGTGTTAGAACAAAAAAGAATAAACAAGTGGGCTGGACGCAAAAGACGGTTACAGATATATTAAGAAATGAAATATACATAGGGAAAGTCGTAAATAAAAAAAGTGAAGTTATAAATTTCATAACTGGGAAAAGAAAAAGGTATGGGAGAAATGAAAGAATTGTTATTGATAGACCAGAATTTAGAATTATTGAAGATTCTGTATTCAATAAGGCACAAGATATTTTATTGAGCAGGAAGGATGCCTTTAAAATGAACAGGAAGAGGGAAAGTGTTAAATATCCATTATCTAATTTGATTAAATGCTCAGAGTGCGGATATAGTTTCAGGAGATGTCAAAGACAGTATGTTAAAGGTGGGAAAATCTATAGCTGGTGGACATGCAGTTATAGAAATGCTAAAGGTAAAGATATTTGCATTAACAATGTAAGAGCAGATGAAAATGACCTTCATCAAGCAATTGTTTTGTTCTTAAAGCAGTTGGTTTCCAACAAAAAGAAGGCCATTAGGGTTATTGTCAAAGAGATTGAAAACCTTATCCAAGAACACAATAAAACCATCAAGCAGGATAAAACTGATATAGAGAGGGAGCTGGCGGAGTATGTCAAGCAAAAAGAAAAATATATGGATATGTTTAAAAATGAGGTTATTGACATAGATGAGTTAAAGCATTATACAGATGGCTTGAACGAAAAAATTAAAAGGTTAAGGCTTACATTGAATACTTTCAATGATGAATCATTTATTAGTATGAATGTAGAAAAAGCCATTAATGAGTACTTTGATAAGGTTGGGAGTATTATTGGTAGTAATACTTTGGATAACGTGCTTTTAAAGCAGATAATTGACAGGATACTTATTTATCCTAATGGAGAGGTTAAAATATACTTGAAGCTTGATGAAAAGCACAATTTGACAGTAGATATGCCATTAGAAATCGTAGAAATCCCATTAGAAAATGGCATTCCAGAAACTAACATCAATTCATAAGGATGTAACCGAAAGACTTATTCTGGTAAATCATAACCTTGCAAATGATGTCCGAATAATACTTGAGGAAAACAAGGCCGAAAGGCATATAAGAGGCGGTCAGGCAACAAAAACAAAATACAGGCAGGAAGACAAAAAGGGTGATAAAAATCGCTAGTTGATTTTACAGCCTTAAATTCGTCGGGGAACATGCGATTCATATCATACAATTTCCTGGACATGAATAAAAGCCTGGTATCAGGCTTTTTGTCTTAATACAGTAATTTTCCTACATACGTAATTTTTCCCATCCGTTCAATCATTCCATAAAAAATAATTGCAATATTGAAATAGTGTGATAATATTAATATGAAATTATTTTGAAAGGGAGATGCATTTTGTTTGGTTTCGGACAAGATATAGGTATTGACCTGGGAACGGCAAGCGTTTTGGTTTACATAAAAGGAAAAGGCATTGTATTAAAGGAACCATCCGTTGTTGCAATAGATAAAAATACAAACAAACTTCTTGCAGTTGGTGAAGAGGCTAGAAAAATGCTCGGCAGAACACCGGGTAATATTGTTGCCATAAGGCCCTTGAGAGAGGGCGTAATCTCTGATTATGATATTACTGAGAGAATGCTGAAATATTTTATAAATAAAGTATGCGGTAACAAGGCGTTTAAGCTCTTTAAGCCTAGAATAATGGTTTGCGTTCCCAGTGGGGTCACAGAAGTAGAAAAAAGGGCTGTTATAGATGCGGCAATGCAAGCTGGTGCTAGAAAGACATATCTTATAGAAGAGCCAATAGCTGCAGCAATAGGTGCCGGAATTGATATTTCAAAAGCTTGCGGAAGCATGGTAGTAGATATAGGTGGTGGTACAACAGATATCGCAGTAATATCTCTTGGTGGAACTGTTGTAAGCACATCTATTAAAATTGCAGGCGATAAATTTGATGAAGCAATTGTAAGATATATGCGCAAAAGACATAATATTATGATTGGAGAACGTACTGCTGAAGAGCTAAAGATAAATGTAGGAACTGTTTATCCAAGGGTTCAGGAAGTAACAATGGATATCAGAGGTCGTAATCTTATATCCGGATTGCCTAAAACCATAACCATTACTTCAACAGAGGTAATGGAAGCACTGGAAGAACCTATATCAAGCGTTGTTGAAGCTGTTCACTCCGTTCTTGAAAGAACTCCCCCTGAATTAGCTGCCGATATCAGCGATAGAGGAATTGTAATGACAGGTGGAGGTAGCCTTATTTATGGATTGGACAAGCTTTTGCAGGAAAAAACAGGCATCAATGTTCTAATAGCCGATGATGCAATATCATGTGTTGCTTTAGGAACAGGAAAGGCTTTAGATAATTTTGAAGCAATTGAACAAAGTGCCAATGCAGAAAGCAGAGCCTCAAAAAGATAATATTTTAAAATAACTTACTTCATTTTAGGAAAATAATGCTTGCACAAGATTGACTTTTGTGTTACAATATCATTTGTCTCTTTGAGTTCAATAGACCTATGATGATTATAATAAATATTGTCATATAAGATATACGCGAAAGAAGGTGAATATAATGAAGGAAGGAATTCATCCGAAATATCAGCAGGCTGTAGTAAAATGTGCGTGCGGAGAAACTTTCACAACAGGTTCAACTAAGAGCAGTCTTCACGTAGAAATATGTTCTAAATGCCATCCTTTTTTTACAGGTAAGCAGAAACTTGTGGATACTGGCGGACGTGTTGAAAAGTTTAAGAAGAAATTTGGTCTTAATGAAAATGCTTAATAAATATTTGAAAAAACATTATAAACGTGTTAAACTAAGGCTGAGAGATTTTTTTCAGCCTTTAATTTTTGGGCAAAAATTTACTCAATTTATTTGATGAATATATACGGAGGTCATAATGAAAAAAACCAGCATAGGCGGAGAAGCTCTCATTGAAGGCGTTATGATGAGAGGTCCCGATGATATAGCAATTGCTATTAGAAAATCAGACGGTGAAATAATTATAGATAAAAAACCTCTAAAAACATTAGCAAAAAGGCATAATTTTTTTAAGCTCCCAATTATTCGTGGAGCTGTGGGAATGTTTGAATCCATGGTTATAGGTATGAGAGCACTTCTATACTCTGCGGAGTTTGTGGAAGTTGAAGAAGATGATGAAAAAAATGCCAAGCCGTCCAAAATCGATTCCTTCTTCGAGAGGATATTTAAGGACAAGTTTTTAGATGCGGTTATTTACTTTTCGGTGTTTTTGTCAATGATTTTTGTTATTGGACTTTTTATGCTGCTGCCAAGCTTTTTAGCAGGCTTATTGCATTTTAACAAAGATACTACTTCAGGTCTTATTGCCCTTCATGTTTTTGAAGGTATAATAAGAATAACTCTTTTTATCGGATATTTGGCACTGATATCCAACATGAAGGATATTAAAAGGGTTTTCCAATATCACGGTGCGGAGCATAAAACAATTCATTGTTACGAAAATGAAGAAGAGCTTACAGTTGAGAATGTAAAAAAATACACAACCAGACACCCCCGCTGCGGAACTGCTTTCATGTTTGTCGTAATGATTGTAAGTATTATAGTTTTTTCCTTCACAGGCTGGGGTAACCTTTTATGGAGGGTTTTATCAAGAATTATACTTATACCTCTGGTTGCAGGCTTATCATACGAGGTCATAAAGTTTGCAGGAAGAAGTGATTCCAAGTTAATGGCTGTGGTCAGTCTTCCCGGCCTGGCACTTCAAAAGCTTACAACAAAAGAGCCTGATGATCAGCAGATAGAAGTAGCGATCACTGCACTAAAAAATGTATTGGTAGAGGATGCAAATGCCGATAAATGGTAATATTTCGTTGAAAAATTTATATGATATCGGAATATCAAGCTTGAGAAAAGCTGAAATTGATGCCCCGGTTCTAGAAGCCGGGGTTCTACTTTGCAATTTACTCAATATCAACAGAGCCTTACTATACGCAAAAAGCCATGAGTTAATAGCCCCCGATATATCAGCCAAATATCTGGAATGGATTAAAAGAAGAGCCGAGGGTACACCGCTTCAGTATATAACAGGTCACCAAGAGTTTATGTCATTAGACTTTAAAGTTACTCCTGATGTTTTAATTCCGCGGCAAGATACTGAAATCCTTGTTGAGACGGTTATTGAGCATGCAAAAAAAAACAAGGACAAACAATTAAAAATACTTGATATAGGTACAGGCTCTGGATGTATAGCCATAAGCCTGGCTTACTATATTAAGAATTGCTTTGTTACAGCAATAGACATATCACAAAATGCACTAAAAATTGCACAGTCCAATGCTGCAGCAAACCAAGTAAGTGATAAACTCTCTTTTATTGAGATGGATATTCTAAGCTATAAGGAACAATTTCATTTTGATATTTTGCAGGAAAGCCCCTCATCCAAGACATTTGGAGATTTTAATATAATAGTTTCCAATCCTCCATACATTCCATCAGAAGAAATACCTTTTCTGCAAAAGGAAGTGCGAGATCACGAGCCTAAATGTGCATTAGATGGAGGTATGGACGGCCTTAAATTTTACAGAGAAATTATATCAAAGAGTAAATCTCTTCTGGCTCAGGGCGGTCTATTAGCCTTTGAAACAGGCTATAACCAGGCTCATGCCGTCAAAGATCTCATGGTAAAAGAATACTTTGAAGCATCAATTTATAATGACTTGTCGGGTATTCCCAGGGTAGTTGCGGGCATATCGACTATTACTCATTCCAAAACGTAACAACACCTGAGTCCTGAAGCTTTTTAAGTATTATTATTGAAATTGGGCCTACAAACATTCCGATAATTCCAAAAAACTCCAACCCTACATACATTGCTGTTAATGTGACTAAAGGATGTAATCCTATTTGATCTCCTATAATCTTAGGTTCAAGTATCTGCCTCATTAATACTCCAACAATATATATTATGGAAAGGCCCATAGCCATCCGATAATCACCGATTATAACATTCCATCCAATCCAGGGAACCATTACAACACCTGTGCCAAGAATCGGAATAGCATCTGAAATTCCAACAATAAAGCCCATCAATAAAGCATATTCGGCACCTAAAATTGTAAGGCCTATACTTACCTCCGCAAATGTGATAAACATCAAAATAAGTAAAGCCCTGGCATAACCGAATAGTGCAGAAAATGTTCCAGATTTCACATCAAGAAAATTGTTTCTGAATTTCTCAGGAAACTGCTTTCCTAAAAATTCATATATTTTCTTTCTATCACTGCTAATAAAATAAGCCGATAGAATAGACACTATCAAAAATACCGTCATCTTCGGAATTGAAGAAATTGTGTTTATAATGTACGTAACTATTGATGTTATTATTTCCTGTACTTTTGGCCCCAAGCTGTTTATATTACTGTTTATGGCACTTGAAACGCCTGTTGGAAGCTTATTGTAATATGACTCCAGTTTGGCAAAATACTCATTTATCTGACTGGAAGTGCTATTTACATAATCCGTCACATTATCTTTAAATATAAGCAGTTCGTTATATATTTTTATAAGCCCGATAGTTACCATAAGTCCAAACACTGTTATGGTAAAAAGCAGAGATATAAGTGCCAGCACTCTCCTTGGAAGCTTAATCCTTTTTTCCAGAACCTTTATCAACGGCTCATTAATCATAGATAAAAAAATACCAATGACAAATGGTGCAAAAAAAGGTATAAGGTAAGTGACAGATATATAAACTATCCCTAAAAATATTGCTATAAACAATAGCTTAAATGCACTTTTATAGTACTTTTGTACAAAGTTATGCATATTTTATATTACCCTTCGAAATAGTATAATATCGATTTATTTATTTTTCTTCTAAACAAGCTATAGCAAACTTAGAAGGAGAACTAAGCATATGGCGGTGTGGCATAAAAAAATAACTAACTTTTCATAAATACTTGATTATTATATTATAATACATCATAAAATAAAAGGCACTAGTATTTTTATAAATTCATAATTTACATATAGCACTAATAATGTTTTATATTTCTAAAAGGGAAATTGACATCTTGATGTCATAAAAAATATAACTCTAAATGCACCCACAAATATGCAGGAGGTGAGCCCACTTGATTTTTATAGATATTTTGGATATAGCCGGAACAGCAGCCTTCGCAATATCCGGCATATTGATGGGAATTAAAAAAAAGCTTGATTTTTTCGGTATTTTTGTATTAGGGGTTTTTACAGCTTGCGGTGGAGGCCTTTTCAGGGATGTAATACTTAATAGAGGAATGCCCGTACTCTTTACAAATTCAAAATATATTATAACAATAGTTTTTTCCACCATACTTACATGCCTCCTGTATAAGTTTATAACCAGGATAACCGTGTTTATACAGATCTTCGACGCACTCGGTTTAGGAACATTTACTGTGCTCACCGCATATCAATGCATACTCTTAAAAGTGCCTCTTACAGGTATAATATTCATTTCTGTTTTAACAGGAGTAGGAGGCGGTATAATAAGGGATATACTGGTAAATGAAGTTCCATTGATATTTAAGGGAGAAATATATGCACTAGCTTCCGTTATAGGTGCTTTTTCTTTTTACATCCTGTATAATAGACTTGACAGCGTAATAAATTCTTATTTATGCATCCTCATTGTTTTTACAGTCAGGAGTTTGTCAATGTATTTCAACATAAATTTGCCTGTACTTGAAACTGACGATTAAAGCACCAGAAACGGCAAATTATGAGTTAATGGAGGCGGGACAATGGAAATAAAAGTTTTGAAAAATATAATGCATGCAAATCAGCAGATAGCGGATGACAACAGAAAAGCATTTGATGAAAAGAACATCACAGTTGTTAACATTATGGCATCACCCGGTGCCGGTAAGACCAGCACAATTATAAATGTAATTGACGCTCTTAAAGGCAAAGTAGGCATGGGAGTTATAGAAGGCGATATAGCATCAAGCATAGACGCGGAAAAGGTGGACGCCTTAGGAATCCCGGTAGTACAAATAAATACCGGAGGCGGATGCCATCTTGATGCAAACATGATAAAAACTGTTATGCCGGATCTTAATATAGATAATAACTCAATTGTGTTTATTGAAAATGTGGGAAATCTTGTTTGCCCATCAACATTTGATCTCGGCGAAAGCATTAAAATGGTCATAGCCAGTGTTCCCGAAGGCCATGACAAACCTTTTAAATACACATCCATGTTTGAAGCCGCAGATGTAATCGTACTTAATAAGACTGATCTTATGCCATATATCGATTTTGATAAAGAAATGTTCTACAAGGGTGTACGAGCTTTAAGCCAAAAAGCTGTTGTAATTGAAATTTCCTGTAAAACAGGCGAAGGTATTGATTCATTAGTTGAGTGGTTGATGAAAAAACATAATAAGGCATAACAAAACCGCTTACCATCCCGGCAAGCGGTTTTTGGTGTGCCCAAAGGGATTCGAACCCCCGGCCTGCGGTTTAGGAAACCGACGCTCTATCCTGCTGAGCTATGGGCACAAGCAATAAATATTAGGACTCATATATTATACAAGATTAACTTAAATTTTTCAAGCACAATTTTATGTTTTTTAAGCCTAATATTACATATCAAAATCTTCAAAATCATCAAATTCATCATATCTCCTGCTTCTATTTCCAGCCAATGACTTAAGCACCAATCCGGCTCCTGCAAACGGCATACCGAACATTATTAGTCCTTCATATAATGTAATAGTACCAAAGCTCATACGAAGTGACATTATAAGTCCAAGCACAATCGATACTATACCAAAAATTGTAATAATCCATCCCAATATAGACCTGCTATTGAAGAACAACATCGCCACACCAATTAAGAGAGGCAATATAATAACACCTGTTGGCGGTGTATATCCAAAAATGCTTATTAATGAAAAATTCGTTGTGATTTTTGTATTTTGAAATATCATAAACAGTCCTACAGCGATGAGGGCCATACCGACAATAAAATAAATGAGACTTCTAGCTGCACTTCCAAAATCCTCTTGATCTCTCCTTATCGGCTTGAACAGTCTTTTTTTGTTCCTCAAATAGCAACCCCTCCAAATAAAATACTCTTTCCATATTAATTATATCATACCAGAGGTACGCGGAAAAGCCATGTATTAATCGATACATATACTGCATACCAAAAAGGGTACCGTAAAATCAATTTAACTTCACAGCACCCTTTAATCTCTATTATATTTATTCAATATTGATAATATTACTGAGTTTTAACCTTTTCAGATGTTTCAACAATATCATCTTCAAAATCTACTTCTTTGCATCCATTCCATTCAGGTGAACATACCATCATGTGAAACACCTCCTTTTATTTAGCTTTCTGATAGTTAATATATACCCCCAAGTTAATCTATTAAACAAAAATATAAAATTTAATTGACTTTAATAAATCTGGCACACAAGCAAAAACCCCACAACCATTAGTTGTGAGGTTTGGAGCTGGTGGACGGAATCGAACCCCCGACCTGCTGATTACAAGTCAGCGACCACCAAATAATAAATGAATTTTACCATGTTTACATTAGTTGGTCAAGGGCTTTTGATAAAGTTTTTACAGTAAATCGCAGTATGGTTTGCAGTAACTCAAAGCCCTTGATACAGAAGGGATTGATTGAAATGGTTAATACAAAAAGAGATTTCAATATAGGGGCATTCGGAGAACAGGCGGTAAGAAATTTTTACAAGAATAAACAAGTCCCAATACATGTACAGCTTGAAAACACTAATTTGAATCGTCCAGCCTTTGCACAAAAACATAACAAGCACGAAGCGGACATTGTGGTAATTCAAAAGGTTGGGGTATACATGGCAGAGGTAAAGACTAAAACTTCTTTATGGAAAGAAAAGTATTTTGTTATCGACAAATCAGATTGAGGAAAATTTGGATATTACTTGAAGCACTTTGGAATTGATACCCTAATTTGGATATGCTACAAGCCAGAAGGAAAGCAAGCTTATCTATACGCCCAATGGTATAGTGAGTTAAGGAAAAGCAATCCACAAGAACAAAAAATTATACAGAATGAAGGATATGTAAGGGATACAAAAATTGTAGAGACAAAAAAAGAACTGGTATTGACGGCGGCAACCGATTATTTACCAGTAAGAAAAGTTAATCCGAACGCTTCTTTATCCTATATTAACTTTTCGGAAAAAGGATTACAAGCATCTACAGATATTTTATTTTGAAACCATACGCCCTCTCTTTTGCTATATCATGCTGGTATTTAGCTTAATAAATCAAATACTGATGATTATCAATCAATGAATTTGACGCTCGCTTTTCCCTCTTCGGCAATGGTTACTTTTGCTTTTTTGCCATATAAGTAATTGTCCGCTGGTTCTACATAGCCAAAAATCTCCACTTCATTCCAAGTATTGTTTATATTGTACTTGAAAACAATTTTACCTGTTTCCTTTGATTTACTGGAATTTTTCCGTATTTCAGAAATATCTACTATCTGTGTTTGTTCAGTGTTGCTTGCAATAACAGGTACTTCAATTATTTTATCCAAAAAGAGTATTTCTCCGCTAACTTGATTTTTATTTTGGTTATTAATAAAAATAGTTAATGGTTGACTTTTTCCAAAAATAAAAAACAAAATACCTACAACTGCAATAATTGTTAAGCAAATTGCTATTACAGCTATCCATGTTTTTTTCATTGTCCAATTACTCCTTTCAAAAAGCACTAGGAGAAAGATAATAAAACCCTTCTCCTGTCCTTTGGTTGTGTTAGTTTGTAGATATTCGTGATATATGAATTAATTGTGTAGCCAAGTTAATTCACCAGCATTCATTTTTGCCTTTACTCTGTCGACCAAATGGCTATCCCATGTCCATGTTGGATGGTCGTACCAATGCCAGCAATCTCTACCTTTTTGGTTGTTATGTAAATCCAAGTTTTTCGACTCTCCTTTATACATTTTGTTTTTTTATCAGAATATCCAAAACTAACCTTGATTAGCGTATCGTACCTTTGTGAAATTGTCAATAAGTGTAATTTGTAATGTTTTGTCGAATTTCAGTACCTAATTTTTCATGTCTTCTGCAATGCTTCAATTTAGCCGCTACCGTCTTTGCAATATCCTTCAAAGTTACTTCTTGCCTGTTGAATTGCCTTAATAGGTCAAGTGCGGTATCAGGGATATAAACGGCGGCTGTAGCAAGGTGGTGTAATACCGCTTCCAGTTCTTCTTTTTTGAGAACATCCCAAATTATATCCCCATAAATTTTATCAAGCCGTGCCTTTTCTTTTGGACTTTCAATATAATTATGTTTCTTAGTCATAGCGGTATCCTTTCAAATACCTATAGGGATAGGCTTTGGAGCAAAACCATCCCTACAAGTAGAATGAATAATATTGCTTATTTCTTCTTTGGTGCTTCAAGCTGTATACCTGTACCCTTTTCAAAATTCTTGAAGTGTGCCATTGCTGTAATATAATCCCTTGTCATTCCTGCATAAGTACACCCTTTATCCATATTAGCCATTAACTGACATATAGCGGCTATACCCTTATATAATCCTTCTTTTACCTCTACTGGAATATCAACATTTACTAATCCAGTTGTATCCAGTTTACCTTCCTCAATTGTTACTTTTTTTGCTGGCATTTTTACCATCTCCTTTTCTCCAATTTCTTCCGATATTCTCCAATTCCCAATCTCTTGTCCTGTGCTTCCATTGCTTTTTGTCGTATCATTTCTGGCGTTTCCTGTGCTGGAACTGTACCTCTTGAAGCGGCATACCTTGTCAAATTCACCTGTACTTTGGTTGCGGCTTCTTGTGCCGACATACCATGTGCCAATGCGTACCCTATAATCTTGGCTTTCTGCTGTGGCGGTATACCTTCCAGACTGTCAAGTTCTTCTTTCAATTTGTTATACTCCTTGTCGTCCTCGGGTTCTCCGTCCAAATCTGGAAACTGGTTTTTCACCAGTTCAAGTGCTTCAATGGTACTTTTTCCACTTGCAACCAATCTTTCCAACATTACCGCCGCTTTAGGGTTCTTAATATCATGCAGTTCCGTTTCGGGTACTTCTCCATCTTCTTCCATTGCAGGAACATGTGCCGCCAATTCTTCATCATCCATGTTGTTTATATCTGGCGTAGTCCTTCCATTCATTTCTGCTTCCTTCTCTTTTACCATTTGTTTTCTCGTTTTTTCTGGAAGTGCCATAAATTCTTCCATTGTGTATTCCTTATTTCTCCACATAATTGTTTCAGCCATTTTCTCCAACTCCTTTCAAAGTCCCTTTGTATAAGTCATTTTCAATATTGCTATCTTTTACCTGTTTGAGTAAGAAGTCCATTTGGTACAATGCCCAATCAATATTGTCATTTTTTACTGATTCAACTATGGAAGTTTTACAATGAAAAGGCAAAAACTCATTCACCAAGAACAGTAAAGTATTTACACGTATTATTGCATGAAGGATTGAAACAAGCTATAGCTGTGAATCTTATAGTAAGGAATGTGACGGAAGTATTGACGCTTCCAAAGCAGACAAAGAAAGAACTAAGGATATTGTCAGAGTACGAACAGGAAGCCATTCTGGACGCTTTGAAAGGGGAAAGATTATATACCCTGTTCTTATTGGAAAACTACACAGGAATGCGGCGTGGTGAAATATTAGCCCTGCGTTGGCAGGACATAGATTGGAGGAATAAAGTTATTAATGTCCGTCAAACAATGGACAGGATAAAAGACTTTGATACAGGTAAAACAATTTTGATGTTCAATGAACCCAAGACAAAAAACAGTAAGCGTCAATTACCATATAATGAGATTATCGAAAATGAACTACTTGCCCTTTACAATAAAAGAATATGTGATTTAGTATTCAGTACTGAAAAGGGTACGCCGATAGAACCCCGAAACATAAATAGAAAACTTGATAAAGTCTTGAAGAAAGCAGGAGTTGAAAAGGCAACCTTCCATTCATTAAGACATAGCTTTGCGACAAGGCTTATGGAAAAGGAAGTTCATCCCAAAATTGTTCAAGAAATATTAGGGCATAGTAGCATTTCGGTAACTCTGGATATATATACACACTGCAATAATGACTTGAAAAGAAAAGCATTGGAAAAATTGAATACTGGTGTAGCGACAGCTTACGAGACTTGTTCTCGTAATGAACGAAGTGAACAGGTAGAGCAGGAATCGCAGTATAAAATTGCAGTAAGTAAAGAAGCGACCACAGAGGAATCCCCTGAAAGCCGCTTCTTTACTGGAGCTGGTGGACGGAATCGAACCCCCGACCTGCTGATTACAAGTCAGCTGCTCTACCTGCTGAGCTACACCAGCATGAAATTATATTGTTTTTCCGTACTTAATCACTCAAACAGTGATTTTTAGTACTTATCAAACGGTCAATCTCTCAACCGCTTATATATAATAACATGGCCCCATACTTAAAGTCAACACTTTTTTTACAGGAAATTTATGTCTTATGCTTATATATTTTTTTCCAATCATCTATCCATTACAAATATGCATTAAACATCAATTTTAAAACCGAAATCAACTTCACTTGCCGGCTTTCCCCCAGCAACTCCCCAGTTTTCCAATGGAGGCTCATTAATAACCATCATAACATCGGTCCTCTTAATACCAAGAGCCTTTTCCAAATTATCAACAATGGCTTTATAAAGGTTCTTTTTAGCTTCAAAGCTTCTACCCTTAAATATTGTCAGTTCAATAAGTATGAAATCTTCAGTTCTATTTGACGATATTTCAAAATTTTCCTTATCAAGCTCATACAGCCTTTGCATTCTATCATATTCAGGTATCTTAAATGTATCGACCAGTGCTTGATGCACACCGTCCAACAGAGCTTTTTTGTACTCTGAACTCTTTCCCTTTAACATTTCAATTTTAACTAATGGCATAACATTCCCTCCCAATTATATATCCCAGTTTATATAATTTTTTCTATTTTATCACCAGCATATTTTATTGTAAATCATCAATTTCCATTACTTTAAAAAATAGCTCCATTGCAAATGCACAAGTAAAGCACAAATACAAAAATGATAATTAACCTAAAACTTTTTACATTACTGGAAACAGCTATAATATAATAAAATATATTATATACCGGCAAAAATGAAAAAATTATCTCCGACTTAAAAGATATTTTAGGAGAACAGTTTGCTGGACACATGGCACAAAATAAAGAAGCGAATAGTCACTTGGAATAATGTTATTTTTGGTACTTGACAGTCACGTTAGGTTATACATTATTATGAAAAGTGTAAAAAAGACATAGAAACAGGAGTTGATTGTATGACCATAAGTGAAGTTATGAAAGAAACCGGTCTTACCAAAAGAGCAATTCGTTACTATGAGGAAGAAGGTTTGATAAAACCTTCTGTTAATTGCGAAAACAACTATAGAAGTTACAACAAACAAGATATTGACAAATTAATAAAAATATCCCTTTTAAGACAAATGGGCTTTAGCATTGATAATATTAGAGAATTGATTAATTCTCCTTCTAACATTAATGACGTTCTCAAGACTCATATCAAAAAAATAGACAAAAGCATAAAAGACCTTGAAAAAAGTAAAAGATTGATTAACGAAATTATCAAAAATAATGATATTAACACATCTGATGATTTTATGGAGAAATTGAAAATCTTAAGGGAAAATATTGAATCTGAGGATAAGAGTAAACCAGGTTATATAAAAAGACAGCTGTTAAAAATATTTCCCGGTTCCTTTGGCAGAGTACTCACAATTCACTTTTCTCCTTTTTTAAACGAGCCCATTGATAGTGATGAAAAGGAGAAGGCCTGGAATGAAATAATCAAGTACTTGGATGAATCTGAGCCATTAAATTACCCCGATGAATTTTATAACAATTATTCTAAAATTGAGGAAGATACACTTGAAAAAATAGCTGAAGAAAACAACAAGGAAATTCAAAACCTTATAAATTATACTCCTCAAGAACTTGAAGAATATAAGGTTAAAATAATAGAGTCATTAAAGTCCATGAATGAAAATAAATATTTTATTGAAAGTCGGCAAAAGATGTTTAAATCTAATTTGGATTTTAAAAACAGACTACAATCCGGCGGATATTATGATAGATTCGTAAACAATCTAAGGATAATCAGCAGTGACTATGACAAATACCAGACAATAATCCAAAAATTAAACGACGAGCTTGGTCTGTACTATGATTCTTGTGGAAATATAAAGATAAATTCAGATGAGAGCCAAAAGCAAGAGTAAGAACAGTACATGAATTGTTCCAAAACCAAAAAATCCAAGCTATACTAAACTAAATCAAAAAGGCTGCGAATTTCCTGCACACAAAGCAAAACAGCTTACTTGTACAAGTAAGCTGTTTTTATGGTGGGCACTATAGGGCTCGAACCTATGACCCTCTGCTTGTAAGGCAGATGCTCTCCCAGCTGAGCTAAGCGCCCGTCAAATTCACCGTGCAGATTGTATTATAGCCTCTTTTTATATATAAGTCAACCCCTTTTTAAAAATATTTTTTCAAGAAATTTTTATTAACATTTTTATTTCTTATATATTAGCCCGATAACCGTTAAAAATGCCTATACAAATATATTCCCCAACACAAGCAAACTTATATAAAACTTTACTGTACATCATCCACATATGATATAATGGTAATGCTATGGAAAATAATCATTAAGCAATTGAAGGGAAGATATTATGTTTTTTGAATCATATAAATCAATACTTTATTCGGACACGCTTGTGCCGGATATTTTTATTAATGAGTACATGCCCTCAATGGACGGAGATTGCGTTAAAATATTTATTCACTGCCTTTTCCTCAGTAAATATAACAAGTACGCAACGGCTAAAGATCTTTCCAAGAAGCTGGGCATTGATTTAAATAAGGTCAAAGACTCTCTTACATACCTTGAAAGCATAGGAGTCATTACCAGAAAGGAAAACAGCAGCAGCATAATAATAAATGACCTTAAGGAAAAAGAAATCCAAAAAATATACAGGCTAAAGCAAACATCAACTCCTGAGGAAGCTGTACTTAGCTCGGAGAGAAACAAATCGCGCAATGCAATTATAAAGTCCATCAACAATAAGTTTTTCCAGGGAGTTATGCCGCCCTCATGGTATACCGATATCGATGCCTGGTTTGATAAATACAATTTTGAGGATGATGTAATGTTTGCACTCTTTCAGTATTGTTACGAGCACAACGGACTTTCTAAAAATTACATAATAAAGGTGGCCGACAGCTGGAAAAGCAAAAACGTCCGCAATTCAATAGACCTGGACAATTATTCTCTGCAGTATGAGAGATTTAAAAGTATTCGCGGCAAAATCGTTAAAAAGCTTGGCCTTAGAAGAAACCTTACTGAGTACGAAAGTGAATATGTTGAGACATGGGTTGAGAAATATAAATATGATTTTGAAATAATTGAGCTGGCTCTTAAGAAAACTCCTAAAAAGACTAACCCCAGCTTTGAATACTTAAACTCAATTATTACCGACTGGTACAACAACAACCTTAAAACCAAAGAAGAAATTCTTGCTTACGATAATGCAAAGAAGCAAAGCATGAAGCAGCAGTACAAAGTTTCAGAAATACCGCAGCATTCAAATTATGAGCAGCGAAAATATGACAATGATTTCTTTGAAAATTTATATGAGGAAATTTAACATCAGCCTTTTTTGGAGGTTTTATGAGAAAGAATCTATATAACGTTCTTAAAAATGAATACGATAAAAAACAACGGCTTGCATATGATAACCTTGTGGAACGGCGTAATAAGCTTTATGAAAAAGCTCCCAGATTAATGGAGATAGAAGATGAAATCAACAAGTTAGGAATAAAGTATAACAAAATGATTCTTCTTTCCGAAAACTTATATAATCAGGCTGTCGATGAATTAAGCAGAAATATTGATTCTTTGAAGAAGGAACGGGAAGATATTCTTGTAAGCATGGGATATCCTGTGCATTACTTAGAAGCAGTTTACGAATGCAGCCTTTGCAAGGATAAGGGTTATATAGAAGGTGCCCATGGTTTTGAAAGTTGTACCTGCTTTAAGCAGCGGTTTATTGCCTTAAGTTTTGAAAAATCAAACCTTAAGCTCACAGAGAATGAGAATTTTGATAACTTTGACGAAACACTGTTTCCTGACGATGTTAACGAGGAAAAATATGGCATTAAAAAATCTCCAAGGGATCACATACTCGGTATTAAAGAAAAGTGCCTCAATTTTATAGAAAACTTTTCAGATCCCAATGAGAAAAACCTTTATTTCTGCGGCCCTACAGGTACAGGCAAAACATTCATGGCCAGCTGCATAGCATCAGAAATACTTAAAAGGGGAGGTACTGTTCTCTATCAGACAGCTCCAATTTTATTTGACACTATAAGCAGCTCCAGGCTAAAATCTTTCAAAGATGAAATTGACGAAGATTCAAAGTACAACAGTATATTTGACACCGATCTTCTTATAATTGACGATTTGGGTACCGAGTCCCAAACAACATCAAGATTTGCAGAATTTTTAAATATTCTCAATATCAGACATCTTAACAATCTTTCTAGGCCCTGCAAGATTATCATATCTACAAACATTGAAGCAAACAAGCTCTACGATTATTATAAAGAGAGGGTCGCTTCCAGAATAATAGGTGGGTTTTCATTTATAAAATTTGCCGGCGAAGACATCCGAAGCAAAACAAAATTCAAAAAAAGCATATAGAATGGGGCTAATTAAAGCCCCAATATATTTATTATATTTCTTAAAATCTCATTATCCACTCCTGCAAGAGAAACTGCCTGCAGCAAATAAATAAGTACAATAACCAGAACACCAGGTATAACCCACAACAAGCCTTTTACAGTATTTTCTTCTCGAGTTTCAAAACCACTATCCGCAGGAACAGCGGTATTTTTCATAAAGGCATAAAGTAACCCGGCAAAAGCCGCCAAGAAAAACAAAAACATTATTCCAAATATACCCAGTGTTATAATAATCTGAATTTTTGGCATGGACAAAAGCATTGAAAGACTTTGATCAGCATCCGATCCTGTTGCCCCGGCAGCCTCCTTCATCATATCAAGGGATGCCAGTTTTCCCAACCCATATGTCAATAATACTACAAGAGAGTTGTTTGTAAAATGTGCTACCATTCCTGCATATATGGAATCAGCCCTATATACAAGAAAGCCCATCAGTATGCCGAGAAGAAATGTTCCTAAAAATCTCTGGAAGTCATGGTGCATAAGTCCAAACAAGAAAGCGGTTATTATAATAGCTTTTGTCTTGCCAAGCTTTTCATAACCCCTCATTATTACACCTCTAAAAAGCACCTCTTCACAAACAGCAGCAGACATTCCTATTACAATAAAGCCTTTCATCAGCGTTACGACATCAGGTATTTGAATCTGAGACAGATTTGTACTTCCAAATATAAGCTTTATTATAATCATATTGACAAGATTGAGAATCCCCACAACCGGAATGGCAAAGCACGTTATACATACTATCAATATAACATTCAATATACTGATTCTGTTAAGTCTCAAAATCTTTTTTATATCATATTTCTTATAAATCAAAAATACAATAGGCGGAACCATAACCAGCAGTATTTCTACCGAAATTGCCTTAAAATAATATCCTCCCAACGGCAGCCTTAAAAATACATTACTAAGCAGCATAAATATAATAAGCACTACTGAGAATAGAATGCTGGCTTCCTTGACAGTAGGTTTTTTAAATAGCCTTCCGGCACTTTCTTCATTGGATAGACCTTCTACTTTTTGATTTTCAAATTTTTGATTTTCAAAATTGTTTTCATTCACAGAGAAATCCTCCATAATGTTTGATATAAATTATAATACAACTATAACTATATTTATGCAATAATAAACCATTTATAGTTTCAACATAACTCAATGACTAAAATAAAAAAGTGACTTTACTGCAAAGTTTATTTTTACAGCAAAATCACTCTTTTATCTCAACGAATCATTTTTATTTTCATAAACATGACAATTAAAGCGTCAAAACACCTCTATCGGTATCAACTATCATAAGAATATTCTCTTCTTTCCCTGTTTCAGCATTAATATATACTAAGAAATCATTATTTCCCAGCTTTCCTTTAAATTCATAAGTAAATAACTCTGTCTTAAAGTCTGTAGGAATTATGGCTAATCCTGAAGACAATACTTCCATTTTGCTGTTTATCATACTCCTTGCCTGCTGTTCGGTAATTTTAGGCTTGGGTATGTTTCTTTCTGTATGGGAATACAGATATCCTTTGCTTTCTACTCCTACAATTTCACCGTTATCAAGTGCCACCTTCAATTTTATGAGATCGGGATAAACAATAACATCGTTTTGGCTATACGCGTAGTTTATAGTAGCAATATTATCCTCTTTCAGGTAATATGTGTCTGTCATGCCGGAGTATCCAAGCTTTTCAAGATATTTCCTTCCTGCCGCTTTTGCTTCATCTATGCTGAGCTTGCTTTTCTCCGCAGTCCTGTTCATAAGCATCCAAAATACATGTCCGCCTTTTTGTGTTACATCTATAATGGCTGACTGCTCATCAGGTACACCATTAAATGTAACCGTAAAACCATATGTTTTTACCGAATCAGATTTATTTTTCCCCGTTTCCTTTATTTCTTTTATCCCCTTATACTTAAATATTTCCCTGACCTTTTCCTTTGCCTGCTCTACAGTCAGCATCTCTCCCGTAATACCCTTAGGCTGTGCTGTTGCAATATGATCTGAAAAAGGTCCATCATAAATAAGGGTTGGGTATGCCTGGAATGTTTTGTCTATATTTTCAAACTCCTTAGACGGAAGTGTTGCAGAAGTCTTTTTAAATACACTTGTACCCTTCTTTGATACCTCTCCCCATTTCAACCTTCCGGAAGACAGATCCTCCTGCAAATTGCTAAGGCTTTCTCCTAACTTTACTGCATAGTCATGAAGCTGTTCTATTGTTTTATATTGCTTTTCTGTTAAAGGCTTGCCCTGCATATTCTGATTATTTAAAGAATACGAAAAATCTCCCACCTGAGTGAGGAATTTAGAGGTATTTGACAGCACCCCCGATGAAATAGGAAGCTGTCCCAAATTATACTGTGCCAGATTTGCCTGCTTCCAAGCTTCCTGTAAAGTCGAAGCCGTCTTTTGGGGTGATGATGTTATAAGGGATTTCACCAAAAGAACCTCAACATTCTTTACATACCCGGCCATATCAAAAAAAGCTCTGTTATACTGATTGTCAAGCTCTTGCCTTAAGTTACCCGAATGCTTATATTGGTACATTCCCCAAATACCCAATGCACCAATAATAACTATAACAATACTGTACATTTTTCTATCCGATAGTCTTTGTTTAAAATCTAACAGCTTGTCTCTAATACCCAAATTAACTCCTCCTGTCAAAGTCAAAATTTATACCAACAATTTACAAACGTAAATTTCTAATTGATTTTTTTCTATATGTATTTTGAAACAAAACTCAATATTTTATGATATTTTTTTATTTTCAGAGAAAAATAAAGATAATACCATTGTTTGTATTTCGGATAATATTAACAAAATTGGACATAATTAATTATAACTTTCAATTCCATAGCAAGGGGTTTGATTAAATGAAAATACTTATACTTACAGTCTCTGCCGGAGCAGGACATATAAAAGCAGCTGAAGCCATAAGTGAACAAATAAAATTAAAATATCCTGACTCCAATATTATGATTGTGGATACATACAGATACATAAGCCCTTTATTGGACAAAGTAATTGTCGGTGGATATATGAGTATTCTTAGACATACGCCCGGTATATACGGCAAATATTATTCATTATCCGAACCGGTAGGAAGCAGGTACAATTTCGGGAGCATAATGAATAGATTTTTAGCAATCAAACTAATGGATCTGATAAATGAATTCGATCCATCCGTTATCGCTTGCACTAATTTTATTCCCCTGCAAATACTTGCGATGCTTCATAGAAAGAACAAACTGAAAACTCCCACAATATCCGTTATAACCGATTACACCACCCATTCCTATTGGATACATGATTATGTATCGGCATACGTTGTTGCTAATGATTTTATAAAAGCCGAACTTGTGAGAAAAGGAATTCCCGGTGATATTATACATCCTTTGGGTATACCCGTCACAATGGACTTTTCCATAAGCAATGACAGGAATAAGCTTCTGTGCGAATATGGCCTTGAAAACAAGCCTACAATACTTATAATGGGTGGTAGCCTTGGGTTTGGCCATATGAAAGAAGCATTTCTGTCACTGTTAAAATTGGAAAGAGACATCCAGATTGTAGTTATCACAGGTACAAATAAAAAGCTTCGCCAATATCTTGAAAAATGTTCAAAATTATCTAAAAAGTGCATTAAGATTATCGGTTATACCGATAAGGTTTGCGATTTTATGGATATGTGTGATTTATTGATAACAAAGCCGGGTGGAATGACTATTTCTGAGGCATTAATCAAAAATATACCACTTGTGCTTATTTCTCCAATTCCAGGTCAGGAAGAAAGAAATGCACAATTTCTTACCAATATAGGTGTTGCTGCAAGAGTATTGAAAAAATGCGACTTAAATAGCGTCATTAACCATGTAATAGATAACCCCTTAAGAATATGCCATATGAAAGAAATGGCTAAATATTTGTCCAAGCCAGATGCAACAGAAAAAGTAGCTAATTTAATTGCAGATATGTCCTTGGCAGTCAAGGAAAGCCATTGTAATGTGCAGCTTAATGTTTCTCAAAACATTATAACTAAAAGCAACAATACTCTTAATATGTCAGGCCCGGATAAGCAGCAATGGTCTTACTGATGCCATACTGTCTCATTTAATCTTCTCTTATTGAAATAGCCTTCCCTATTTTATATGTTTCACCCTTCTCTTTTTTATAAAAACAACTGTGATTGTTACAAGGACAGCATAAATAATAACAACAACAGCTAATGTTGCCAGTCTCTCACTCGTAGAACCGTCAGCAAGCAAAACCGGTCCAAGACCGAAAAATGTCACAAGCAAAAATGCAACCAGCATTATTATGCCAAATAATATATTCATGGCCATATTTCATTCCTCCTAATATATAGATACCAAACTAAGTTTCATTAAGATTCCATATATCTTATTACTAATGATTTTACCACAATTTCATATTAAAATTCAAAAATTTTTAACATATATTGACTTACAACTTCTTTAGTGATATACCACATTATATAACTAATGTAGTATGGCGGTGATTCTATGAAAATTAACCAAGATAGCATTAAGCCAATATACATACAGATTGCTGAAGGTATTGAGAAGAGTTGAAGAACATGATAGACAGTTTTGAAGGAAGGGAATAACTTGGACAAAATTATAGTGTGTAATCAATTGACAAAGGTGTATAAAGACAAGAAGGCACTTGACTCAATAGATTTAAACATTGGTAAAATAAATTAATATAAATACCGCCCACTTTTCAACATTACTATTGAAGATATTGAAAAACCATAATCTATAGACAATACAACTTCTGCTAATTGCTTTCAAATAATCGTGAACACAATTAGTAGAAGCTGTATTCTTACTTCATAAAAAAATCACTTAAGTTTATTTTATTCTGGATATAATTAATTGTATGGGATTAGCATCCACATTTACGGTTAATCTCTTATATCTTGTCTTTATTGAAGGCTTGTTACTTTCAAGGATCTCTAGTATTAAAGCCAAAAATTCCTTGACATTTTTTGTTATAACATATTTCCTGTTTTCATCGCTGCCGTAATTAATAATTTGTCCAATAGTTCCATTTTCATCAGGATCCAAATCAATGCCTATATAGTTTCCGTTCAGGTCATGGGCTAGAGGTATCCATTTTCTATTGGCATACACTTTCTTTATGGCTTTCTCCGGAACAGATTCCGCAACTTTTTCGCATTCCTTCATCAGCTCCTTGTCCTTTAATACATATAACCAGTCACACCAATTCATAAACATTTCGCCAAGAGAGAGAAACTTCAATCCAAGTATACTGCCTTCAAGATTTTCATTGTCTCCGTTGTTACACTGGTACAGTTCCTTTAATTGGGCCGGTAACTCAAAACCCATCTTTTCTTCTATCTCATTTACTTCTTCCATCTTAACCGCTGGATTCAAATATGCTTTAAAGCCCGGCTTCTCTTTTTCGTATACCGCTGTCACACGGTTCCAAAGTTCTTCTATACTAAGTTGTTCAATATCATTCATCTATTTACGCCTCTTTCAGAAGTATTTGCTATACAATAAAAAATGATTTCTCTGCAAATGTTTATATGATTTATTGTGCAGTAAAATCACTATTATTATATATGATATATTATATAATTCCTATTAAAAAGTTTGTTTTTTTAATTTTATGAATCCTCCGATAAGCTTTTAATATAATCTTTAATAAAATTCAATGTTTCAAATCTCTCATATTCTATTCTTAATCCATATTCAAAATAATCCTCATGAGAAATTTTCCTCAAAATGACGGCTTTCAAAAATATAACTTTCTGCAACATATATAAATCAATCTCAAGTATATCATTAACAGAAAATGATTCTTTAGAGTATATTTTAAGACCAAATATGCTTATATCTTTTATAGTGGCCAGGTGCTTCTTATCTTTACCCCTCTTTCTAATGTCAGCATATAAAGAAACCGGCTTCCTTTCATGAAGTCTCAACTCGGAACCGGGTTCTATGGTATCGATTTGAAACTTCAGAATATTTCTCCTAGAATCTATAGATATAACATTACAACCAATTTTTATTATATTATCTTGTTCTTTTATCGTAATTACCGCCGGATCACCTTCACGAAAATTAAGAACTGGAAACTGCCTTGTCAGACGAAGAGTAATTGAAGAATCACTTGAATCAATAATATCACATCTAAAGGGTTTGACTGCCGAGTAGTGACTAACCAATACAACTTTGTCAACCTTTAATTCCATATTATCACCTCATAATGATAATGGCTTATATGACTTCTAAGTATTCTATATATAGATATTCTGTATATTATAAATATTCTATAAAATTCATCAAAATCCTTTTTATTAGGGGTATTATTCTTTTTACAGCATTTAGAAAATTCGCCTTACACCGACAATCCTCTGTTTATAATATTCTTCATTAATCTCATAAACATCTACTGAATAATTTAATTTACTGGCAATTATGAACTCGTTTTTATTAACGAAAATACCCACCGAAGCAATGTCTTTTCTCTGTTCATCCGAACTGAAAAAAACAAGATCTCCTGCTATCGGACTTTCTTTTGACATGTCAATTTCCTTGCCCATCTTATATTGCATATCCAAAGTTCTTGGAAGTCTAACCCCGTTAATCCTGCTACAAATATACGTTAAGCCCGAACTATCAATCCCCCAGGCACTAATACCCCCTTGAAGAAAAACAGTTCCCTTAAACTTTAATGCAGTAGCCACAAATGACTCGGCAGATGTTTTTGCAACCTTTTTTCCAGGTTCAATATGTATTGTACCGTTTTCACTGATCCATCCAGTTTTTTCGTCCGGTAATGCCACCTCATACCAACCCTGAACACTTTTAATTACAGAAAACTCGGTCCCCATCACTACATCCCTTATAAGCGAACCATTTACCATTTGAGACAGAACACTGGACTTCTTTACAGTGACAATTATTTTTGATTCCGAATTATCCTGATCTAGTGATGACGTGTCTTTAGTAATATACCTTGTTTTTATCCAGCCCGTTAAACCGTCTGCAGTTTCTACCTTTGACCACGATTCCTTAGACTCAATTATATTGACAGGCTGATTGTACAAAACCTGTGTAATCTTTTCAGATTGTACGGTAGCATCCTTGAATAGTTCTACCGCAGTATCCGTTATAACACCTATATTGTTCCATGATGCTGATACTGAAAATGCACCTGAAAGACCGGCACCTGCATCATCAGTATTTTCATTGTTGCTGCATCCGCTAAAAAATATTAGTGTCATTAATAATGTCAATATTACTTTCTTACCCATTGTTACCCCGCCATATTATAACTTTATAACATTTACATCATTTCCATACACTTTACAAATTGTATCTAATTCCCACTTTTTGCAGGTAAAAAGAATAATTTGCCTTTTTTCTGATAAGTCTTTAAACATTTCTAATGTGTCATAAGTTCGCTTCTGGTCATAGAAGGAGAATACTTCATCCATTATAAGAGGCAGAGTTTCCCCTTTCATCATCAAAATCTCCGAAGATGCTATTCTTAATGCCAGATAAATCTGCTCCACCGTACCGCAGCTAAGCATGTCCACTGATACCACAGACCCCGTTTCCGGTTCTATTAGCCGTAATACAAGATTATCATCGAGTTTGAGCCTGTTATACTTATTACATGTCATTTTACTTAGTATATACCCTGTCTTTTCATTTAATGCCGGTACAAAATCCCTATGAATCTCTGTGCTTGCTTCATAAAGAGTCTCAAGAGCGGTTTTTAAAGAGAATATCCTACCCTCTATTTCCTCTTTGCTTGCCTCTAATTCATTTATCTCTTCAACTACTTTTTGAAGCTCTTCATCCTTTATGGAATTCTTTAGAATAGTTTCAATTTCCTTTGCCTTTAAAAGGATATTCTGAGTTTCCTCTCCATTCTTTCTTTCTTCTTTTTCCAGCACCTCTTCCAGTTCATATATACATGCTTCTCGCGATAATAATTGCAGCTGCCCCTCACACAAAGATAAACTTATATCTTCAAAACATATATCGCAGTTGCTTTCAATAATCGCAACACTGCGGGATACTTTGTTAAGCTCGTCATATAAGACATCAATTGTATCTATGTTATTAATACCCAATATCAATGCTGCCTTATCAATACATTTTTTATATTCCGATTCCAAATCTGCCTTTCTTGACGCCATATATCGGCTGCCTAAACTCTGTGAAATCTTTTTGTCATATGTATTTTTGATTATGCCAAAATACTCGGCATTTATAGATTCCTGTTCTAAATCAATGCTTGCTGCAAAAAGCTTTTCATGTACGTTATTGAGTAATACTGCCTTCTGTTTTTCTAAAGAAACCAACTTTTCTTCAAGTATGGAAAGGTCATTGTTTAAATCGTTAAAATAGCTTACATTGCTTTTGTATAAAGCATGGAGTCTGAAAAACTCCTCTACGGAAGAAGCTTTGGCTGTAAGAAGGATAGCTTCTATCCTTTCCTCAAGCTCACCAAGTTCTGCTTCCAAATCGTTCTTTTTTTGATATTCCCCGCTTTCGGACGCATCAGGCAACTCATTATCTTCATTACCTTCAATCAACGATAATTCTCTCTTATCATGATTTGATTTCACTATATAGAGCAATATGGCAATTATAGTAAATACAGGCACACCTGCCATAAGGAACGGATTAACAAAAAAGCCTATAATAGACAATAAGACAAGCATGCAGTTTACAATAATCGCTATGCTATAAGCATCCAATCCATTTTTTCCGTTTTCGGTATGTTTTTCATTTACATAAATATCCGAAAAAAACTCTCCTCTTATATTATTCATTCGTTTTTTTATATTGTCAACTTTATTGTTCAAATCCAGCATCTCTTGGTCCACATTGCTGTCTAAATACTTAAACCCCAATATTTTCTCCAGAGATTTTTCTGCTTCTCTCATCTCATCTTTCTTATTGTACAGCCTTTCCTTAAGAGTCGCTATCTCTTCATTGCAATCCAAATATCCTTTATATTCACTGACTAATTGTGCAAGATCATCATCTGAAAGCTCCATGAGCCTCCAATCCATACAATCCATTGCATCATCGGTTTGGGCATTTTCAAGCATTAAAGCTTTTTCATCCTCAAGCATTTTAATTCTTTCAATGATATCTTTTAAATTTTTTTCCTTGTCCTTTGCTTCTTCCAAATCCCTTCTCAGTTTCAAATAAGCCTTTGACTTGATAATGTCCTCCTTAACGGTATTCAGTCTCTCTAATTGGGTAATATTTTCTTTAAGCTCCTGCTCCAACAGTTCCAGATTTTCCCTTTCTTTTTGCATTTCAGACTGAATAGACTTAAGCTCTTGCAACCTTATATTGATGCGTTCAAGAGAATCCGGTAAGCCCTTAATAGTTCCGGTATACTTTTTTATGGCCTCTTTCAAGGCTTTCTCTCCCTTATTAAAGGACACATCCTCAAAACCGGTTTGAGAAAGGTTAATCAGCACATTTTTTACCTCAGCAAGACCTGCATCATCAATAAATGCACCTGTTTGTCTGACAAATACGGTCTTTTCAAAACATATCTCACTTAGCTTAATGTGATTTTGTGCAAATAAAATATTTTTATTTTTATCTATTTCAAATGTATTTGTTATATCGTTAAAAAAAGAGTCATAGATCCTTACGGTGTTATCGAGAAAATTTCTATCAACCCTTATCTGCTGCCCATTATCGAGAATATATTCCATAGAGCCTGAAAACCCTGAATCCTGCCATGGTTTGTATTTCTTTAAATTGCTGGCTCCTTGTCCCTTCAACTGTTTTGAGCCTTTTGCTCCATAAAGCATATATTTAATGAAGTTTTGCAGCGTGGTTTTCCCCGATTCATTTTCGCCATATATTATATTTATATTTCCGTCAAAATCTGCCACAAAATTTTTAAACTTACCAAATGCTGTTAATTCCAGCTTTTTTATTTTCATATATCAATCTTACCTTTCTCCAAGGCTATAAGTCCAAAATCTAAAGCTCTCTTAAGCTTAGATTTAATCTCTTCATCCTTTTCATCCTCTATTTTTTTAAGCATTTTCCTTGCAAAAATTCCTCTAAGTCCCGGCTCACAGGAGATTTCGTCAATATTGTATGAAAGTCTTGTATCATTAATAATTTTGACAAAGAAAAACATCTCATTTAATTTATCCTCTATTTGCTTTAGTTCCTTGCCCAACTCGTATTCAGTCAAGCCTTTGAGTCTGATAGAAACAAGACTATTTGAAGAAACATTTTTTATAAGCTCATTTATTTTTTCTTCTATCTTTTCATATGTATCTAAGCCTGTAATATCCAACTCCATATTGTAATACTGCTTTTTAAAAGTCCTTACAAATTCATATTCCAGTATTTTTCTTTTATCATATGATTCATTGTATAATGTACATAAAAAGACACCATGCTCACCTTCTTCATCAAACCCCAACGGTTCCGGACTTCCGGGATTAAATATGTTACCATAGCCACCAATATTTTCAGCTCTATTGTGAAAATGGCCCATTGCTATATAATCCATGCCTGTAGTAGCCAAACTGTGGCTGGATACAGGGTTTAGAACAGTCTTACCGAAATTCATATCCACAGTTCCATGAAGCATAAGTATATTAAAACAACCTTTGTTAAGGGCTATATCCGGAATAGAAGGCTCTAACCTGTTGCTGTTCTCAAATCCCATTCCGAATACGCATGTATTAATATCTTCAAAGTAAACAAAGCTCTTTTCGGGACATAAAATAAAGACATTTTTCGCCCACGAATAATTTTGATATAATGAATTTGATGCATAAGGATCATGGTTACCGGGCACCATCACTATCTTTATATCGGGTATGCTTTTAAAAAGCTCATTGACATGGTTAATAGTAGAGCGTCTGATATATTTATGCTCATATAAATCCCCGCTTATAAGAATCATATGAGCCTTCTTATTTTTAGCAGTATCTACTATAAACGCCAAAACATCCTTGAGGTCCTGCCTCCTGACGGATGATCTCTTTGTGTCTGCTCCTAATGAAGTAAAGGGCATGTCCAAGTGTATGTCTGCACAATGCAAAAATTTAAGTATATTCATTAAAAACACCCTGTAAAATGTTTATTGAATTTTTCTTTCATTTTATCAATAACTGGATTGTTTTCAAATAGGCATTTTTTAATTTTTATCAGCATTTCTTTCAAATGTCAAAATATCATTCTTACTTGACAACCATCGGCGAATATTTGATATAATATTTATATGAGTCTTATTACAAACAAATGTAATAGATTTTCGCTTTTAATAATCATAATTTCCAAATTATTATATATCTTGCCTTTCTGTAATACAAGTTTATATGAAGAGTTTTTCAGCAGCAAGATTTTTTACAAAATATGGTATATTATAGCAAATTGCAGTGTTCCTGATCCATGTATTGAATAAGCATGAGGTGAATTTAATGAACAAAATTTCTCATATGGAGTATGACGATTTAGGAATTATTGATAATAACTCCAATGATAATAACTCCAACAATATAAATCCATGGAAAATAATAGTTGCCGATGATGACAGCGAAGTTCATAGGGTAACAAAACTAGAATTATTGCATTAGGTTATGGACTTTCAGCTGATGAAGCCGATATTATTGTACAAGCTGCCCCTATGCATGATATAGGAAAAATCGCAATTCCGGATGAAATATTAAACAAGCCCGGTAAGCTTACACCTGAAGAATTTGAAATCATGAAGACCCATTCCCAGTTGGGCTATGACCTATTGAAAACTTCTTCACGAATGACTCTAAAAGCCGCTGCTATCATCGCACTTCAACATCATGAAAAATACAACGGCACGGGTTATCCCAATAATCTTAAAGGCGAGCAAATACATATCTACGGAAGAATAGCCGCCGTTGCAGATGTATTTGATGCATTAGGCTGCGACAGGGTATATAAAAAGGCATGGGAATTAGAAAAAATTATTGAGCTTTTCAAACAAGAACGGGGCCAACACTTTGACCCTATCCTTGTAGATATTTTATTCAAAAATATGGATAAGATTCTTGAAATCAAAAAGTCCCTTTCCGACTAAATCAAATATCTCTTTTCTCATAAATGCTGCGGGATATAATATATGAAATATACAGTACAATAAAAGATATACTTAACATCATAACATATGCCAAATATGTTTTTTCCTCTATAATTTTGCCTATTTCATTAAATATCCTTCCAATAGCACTATCTGCAGGAATAAGGTTAGCCAGAGGAACTATAAAAGCTATTGCCAATAAAGGAAGATATGTTAATAACTTTGCTTTGTTATAGCCAAATTTAAAGAAAATCGGTACTTGAAAAGAAGCAACCACAGAAAATATTAAAAAGCCAATACATACTACAAACAATAACTCCTCTATCTCAATATTCTTTTCTATAATCACAGCCGATAAAAATACAATTACAACAGAAACCGCTAAAAATAAAACTGATCCAGCCAATGAAAACATATATCTTCCGGTTACAATATCTTTTCTTTTCAGAGAAAAGGTGCCGTACAGCTTATCAAGTGAATTTTTTTCTCCAATTGAAAAAGGGTATGATGCTAAAAACAATGCCCAGATCATAAACATAGGCGGTATTATATACGGTTCCTTATTACCGATCCCAAATAAGAATCCCACAGCCAGCAATACAAAAAGAAACCTGCAATATGGTTTTACAGTCAGAAAATCAAGCTTTAGCACTTTAACTGCTTTAGTCATACCAATAACCTCCCTTTATTTATAAAGACTATAATATCATCCATTGTACACGATTCAATAAGTACTTTGCTGCCCATCATGCCCGCTTTATCAACTTCTATAAGTCCTTCAAACCCTTCTCCATGTTCCCTTAAACCGACAATCATCTTCTTTTGCTTTGGATCGATATCGTTCTTACCGCCTTTAACAAGACAATAGCTTTCTAAAAGCAAATCTTTTGTCCCTGTAAAAACAATTTCTCCGTTATTAATAAATGTTATATAGTCTGCAACTTTATCAAGATCTGAAGTTATGTGAGTGGAGAATAGAACACTTCTTGTTTCGTCAATTATAAAATCACTTAATATATCCATAAGTTCATCTCTAGCTACCGGGTCAAGGCCACTTGTTGGTTCATCAAGTATCAAAAATCTGGCATCATGGGATAATGCTACAGCTATCATAAGTTTCATCTTCATTCCCCTTGATAAATCCTTAACCTTTTTGTTCCTATCCAGGTTAAACTCATTAAGATAACCTGCAAATTTGCTGCTGTCCCATTTTCGGTAAAATAATCTTACAGCCTTCTCAACATCATTAAGGTTCCAATCATCCACAAAATAAGGCTGATCGAATACCACCCCAATTTGTTCCTTTATAATATCTTCATACGTTATATTATCAAGTTCCAATACCTTGATATCACCCGATTGTCTTTTTATCATATTGAGTATTAACTTTATTGTGGTAGTCTTTCCTGCACCATTAGGTCCTATAAAGCCCATTATATAGCCTTGGGGTAAAGAAAAACTCACATTTTTTAATGAAAAATCGCCAAAGCTCTTATTTAGGTTACTGATTTCCAATACATTACTCATAATTTTCCTCCTTAAGCATTGTTTCGAAAATTGTCCGGAGCTCATCCTTGCTTATTTTTGCAATTTTTGCCGAATTAATAGCTGCTGTGAAACTTTCCTCAATATTCCGTAAAAGCTGCTCGCGAACCATTTCCGAGTTTTTAGGCAAAACATAACAGCCTTTTCCCTGTACATTTGCTACAAAACCTTCCTGCTCTAAGTCCCCATATGCACGGGTTGTGGTGATAACACTTATCTTGAGATCCTTTGCCAGCTGTCTTATCGACGGCAACACCTCACCCTCCGACAGCTCTCCGCTTAATATGGCATTTTTTATCTGTTCTTTTATTTGCTCATATATAGGAACTCCGCTGCTATTTGATATTACTATTCTCACATTCCTACCACCTTATTATATAGTTTATAGTGTATATATACTATATATACATTATAAACTGTTTGTTTTTAATTGTCAATTGATGAAGTCAAAAATTCTAATTCTACACAATGTAAAATTACCTTTACATTATATATTCATCATGATATAATAATAATGTAAAGTTAACTTTACCTTTTTTATTTGAACTGGGGGGGTTTATTTGAAAAATAGAATAAAAGAATTGAGAGAAAAGTATAAATTGACACAGGATGAGTTGGCCAATAAGGTGGACGTATCCAGGCAAACAATTATATCATTGGAAAAAGGCAAGTACAATCCTTCAATCATTTTGGCACATAAAATCTCACAGGTCTTTGAATTAACCATTGAGCAGGTTTTTATATTTGATAAGGAGGAATCCGAAAATGAAAAATAATATTTTTAGAGAGCAAAGTCTAAAAAACAACTATGATATCATTTTATTATCTTTAGTTACCATTGTTTTTATCTTACTAGGCTCATTTTCTATAGATTACATTTATATTTACGGAATACCCCTTTTATTAATTCCATTCATTTTTACATACATACCTTATAGAAAACTAAAGAAAGGTGACGAAAGAGTAAAATCATTGACATATTTAACAAGCTTTGCAGCACTAATGCTTTTCATTTCCGTATCGGTACTAACATGTATATGGCTTAATTTTAACTTTAATAAACAATACACATTTACTGTCAATGTAGGTACAATAATAGAAAATATATTTTTAGGATTAGGCATTCTGTTCTTTGCCTTTTCAGCTTTATTTTCTTTTTTCAGAAGACGATATTAAAAATTAATAAGCAATCCATAAGCACCATAAACAAAGCAGGGATCACATGCTTTAAAACCAGTCTTAGCTTACCCATTACAGCTAACTGGTTTTTTTATTTTATTTTTTAAACTTTTTTAATATAATGCGTTTGACACATTCAAGTATTTTTTCCAGCTTATCACTCCTATTTTCAAGTATTCTTACAACCAAACCGAATTTCTTTGCTTTGCTGATGCCAAACTGCAAACCATCTATGGTATCAAGCTCTTCATAAATATCATCTATAAGACTATCATCCAGCTTATCATAGAAAAATCCAAGGGATGCCAAATGGGTATATCCTTCAAAAAATCCTATTCCTCCAAGATATTGCTCCATTGGACAAAGAAACTGATTTTCCGCAAATATAAGCTCATTTCCGTAATAAATGCGGATACTGCTTCGATATTCACCAAATTCAAATACTTCTCCACTTTTTACTCTACCCCCCGATAATATTTCGGAATAGAGAAACGCTGAGCCCTCAGCCATCCTACACTCCATGGTAGAGCGAAAACGTGAATCCTTAAACGGTATAACAGCCTTAGGCCAATAATCCAAAAAAGATCCTTTTCCAAGCCTGAAACTATTGTGTTGTAATGCACAACCCTCCTTCATTCGGTGAATTTTTTGATATGACTGGCTTTCCAACCTGACTTTAGATTCCGCATCCAGCTCCACATCAATCCTATATGTATCACCTTCCATTATTCCTGCTGACGCAGACATAACCATGATACTCATAATACCATTGTCTTCATAGAACGGCTTGGCAATTTTAAACGGTGCTGAAAAATATGAGTTTTCCAGATACGTTTTTCCATTTATAGCTTTTGATTTTATTAATAAGAGGCTCTCTTTCCCAAATGAATTCTTCATATTTAAACACCTTCTAACAGGACACTTTTCTTAATCCAGGCAATAACCTTGCCAAGCCCTTCATTGGTATTAAGATTGGTAAAAATAAACGGTTTATCCCCTCTCATTTTTTTTGAGTCTCTCTCCATTACCTCCAAGCTTGCTCCAACATAAGGTGCAAGATCAATCTTGTTAATTACGAGAAGATCCGATCTTGTTATTCCCGGTCCTCCTTTTCGCGGAATCTTATCGCCTTCCGCTACATCTATGACATATATTGTTGCATCTGCCAGCTCCGGACTAAATGTTGCAGAAAGATTATCCCCTCCGCTTTCTATAAATACAATTTGTATATCGGGAAACCGTTGAACCAGGTCCTCCACTGCTTCAAGATTCATGGAAGCATCCTCACGGATTGCCGTATGAGGACATCCTCCTGTCTCGACGCCTATTATCCTTTCCTTTGGCAGAACACTATTCTTTATTAGAAATTCAGCATCTTCCTTTGTGTATATATCATTAGTTACGACACCTATGCTATAAGTCGCTGCCATCTCTCTTGTCAATTTTTCAATAATGGCAGTTTTTCCCGATCCAACAGGTCCTCCAACTCCTATTTTTACATAATTCATATTAACCCTCCATTCTATAAAAAAATATAGCTATGAAATATATAACCTGGTATAAAGCCTCTCATGCTGCATTGATCTTAGATCAAATCCAAAACAACTGCTTCCCATATGTTCTTCCGAAAGGTCTTCCACCTTGTAAAGAAGCTTTTGAAAGATTCCATGCATGCCGAACAATATCCTTTGCCCATCATTTTGGCTTATGGGTATAAGTTTTGCACAATTATTTATTATTGCAGAAGCTGCACCATAGGTTACAGCTGAAAGAGCTTGAGTTTTCCCAATAGATAAAAGTCTTGTAACAAATCCATACATAACAGGATAACATCCTTCAATATCTCCTTTATTAACTTTTTCAATCATCGTTTCAAATGTATCGTTTGTGCCCAATACAATTTCAAGCATTCTCATAAACCTTTTACCAAGCTTCACACTGGCCGTCCTAATTTCTCTAGGTGCCTTTGAAGCTGAAAAAAGCTCATCAAGCCCCATAACCCTTTCTATTTGTTCATTGCTGGTATATTCCCACGCCAGCTTTACCGCAAGTAAATCATTATACAGAAAGCTGTGTAAAAGGTAGTTCTCAAGATATATTCGCGAAGATTCAGGATCGTGTACAATACCCTTTTGAACATATGTTTCAAGACCATAGGATTGAGTAAAACCCCCTATTGGAAATAATGGATCACTAATCTGCAACAGATGAAAAAAAGGTATTCCATCTTTCTCAGTGGGAATGGGAATGCGAGTGTCCATGAGCATGCCTCCCTAAAGGTGTTATTAGTTTACAGCTTTTTTTGTAAGGTGAAAGTCCGCATTTTATCAGTGCATTCATCAACGGTTCGTCATATGGAGTAAGCAGTTCATCCCCCTCTATAAAAAGAGGTGCATGTCTGTTGCCCATCTCATAGCATGCTTTTGCCGTTTCATACCTGCTTTGAGGATTCATAGCGATGCAATCACAATAAGGAATTCTTACAACCAACACCTTGTTTCCGTCCTGCCATAGTACATCACCTTCTTTTAAAGCTTCTCCTCCATTGTTTCTTATTCCTATTTCCATTCCATTTGAACCGATCTTATGAAGTATTTTTTTTTCAACCTCAAACCATTCCACATCAATAAAATCTATGACCAAATCCTTGTTATCCACGTCTTTTAAATTATATAGAACCTTATCTGCAATCATTTTTTCCCACCCCTAAAACATAAAATATCGCTGAGCCATTGGCAAAATCTTAAGAGGCTCACATGTAATAAGCTCTCCATCTACCCTTACATCGTAGGTTTCAGGATCCACTTCAATATTAGGTGTCGCATTATTTAATATCATATCCTTCTTGGTAATATTCCTGCATCCCGATACAGGCACAACTGTCTTTTGAAGACCCATTTTTTCTATGATGCCGTTCTGTAATGAAGCCTTTGAAACAAATGTCATACATGTGCCGTACTTCGCCTTACCGAAAGCTCCAAACATATTTTTATAAATTACAGGCTGAGGCGTTGGGATAGAGGCATTAGCATCACCCATCCTGCTTGATACAATAAACCCGCCCTTTATTATCATTTCAGGCTTAACACCGAACATTGCAGGCTTCCATAGAACAATATCCGCAATTTTGCCCCTTTCCAAGGAACCCACATACTTTGATATGCCATGAGTTATTGCAGGATTTATGGTATATTTTGCAATATATCTTTTTGCTCTTAAGTTGTCACTGCCGCCTTTTTCTCCCGATAAAGCACCTCTTTGAATCTTCATTTTATGAGCAGTCTGCCATGTCCTTATAATAACCTCCCCAACACGACCCATAGCCTGAGAATCGGAACTCATCATGCTAAAAACTCCCATATCATGAAGTATGTCCTCGGCAGCTATGGTCTCAGGTCTGATTCTTGAGTCTGCAAACGCTACATCTTCCTTCACCTTGCTGTCCAAATGATGGCATACCATCAACATATCCAGGTGTTCGTCCAGTGTGTTAACAGTATAAGGCATTGTGGGATTGGTGGACGACGGAATCACATTCAATAGTGCAGCAATCTTAATTATATCGGGTGCATGGCCGCCTCCGGCCCCCTCAGTATGGTAGGTATGAATGGTTCTTCCGGCAATTGCCCTTATGGTATCCTCAACAAAACCCGCTTCATTTAATGTATCCGTATGAATAGCCACTTGTACATCAAAAAGGTCCGCTACATTTAAACAAGTATCTATTGCTTTTGGAGTTGTTCCCCAGTCCTCATGGAGCTTTAAGCCTATTGCTCCGGCTTCTATCTGCTCTGTCAAAGGCTTCTCAAAAGATGCATTGCCCTTTGCCAGAAACCCTAGATTCATCGGAAAGTCCTCTGCAGCCTCCAGCATCTTTCGTATGTTAAAACTTCCCGGTGTACAAGTAGTGGCATTTGTTCCGTCCGCAGGTCCCGTTCCTCCGCCCAACATGGTGGTTATGCCACTGTACAACGCTGTTTCTATCTGCTGCGGACATATAAAATGTATATGTGTATCGATTCCGCCAGGAGTGGCAATGAGTCCTTCTCCCGCAATGACCTCGGTAGATGCACCAATTATCATATCTTGCCAAACGCCATCCATCATACCAGGATTTCCAGCTTTACCAATTGCTACTATTTTGCCATCCTTGATTCCTATATCTCCCTTAACAATTCCCCATGAGTCAAGCACTATTGCATTGGTGATAACCAAATCCAAAACATTGTCATCTCTGGCAGCTGATGGGGATTGACCCATTCCGTCCCTTATGGATTTGCCTCCTCCAAATTTACATTCGTCGCCATAGACTGTGTAGTCCTCTTCAATCTCTATGATAAGCTCAGTATCTGCAAGCCTCACCCTGTCACCTTTAGTGGGGCCGTACATACCTGCATAATCTTCACCTTTAATTCTAATACTCACTTTTACTCCACCCCCTTAAAGCCAAAATCTCTCGCTTTTTTCAACGCATTTTCCAGTGATTTTTCCTGATCAATCATACCTGAAGTCAAGTCATTAAGCCCATGAACTTCTCTTTTTCCTCCAATTTCAACCAATTGCACTTCCTTTTCCTCTCCCGGCTCAAATCTTATAGCTGTTCCGGAAGGAATATCAAGCCTCATACCAAAGGCACTCTTTCTATCAAACTCAAGACAGGAGTTAACTTCAAAGAAATGAAAATGCGAACCCACTTGAACAGGCCTATCTCGTGTATTTGAAACCTTGAGAGACAATGTTTTCCTTTCACTATTTAAATTAACAAATTCATTTTGAATAAAATACTCACCGGGAATCATTTTATAGCCCTCCTTCAGCGTATGGGATTATGAACGGTAACAAGCTTTGTACCATCCGGAAATGTGGCTTCTATTTGAATCTCATGTATCATGGCATCAACACCTTCCATCACATCGTCTTTTGACAGAATCTTTGCTCCATACTGCATCAACTCGGTAACAGACTTTCCGTCTCTGGCAGCTTCCATAAGTTCAGAGCTAATGAGTGCTACAGCCTCAGGATAATTGAGTTTAAGGCCTCTGTCTTTGCGTTTTCTCGCTAATTCACCTGCAAAATGAAGCATGAGCTTTTCCATTTCTCTAGGCGTCAAATGCATCTTTCATCAACCTCCAATTAAATGTGGCACAATAAATTAAATAGCAATCTTTTCTTGTATTTTTTGGGGATCGATTCCCTCTGTTTTTCCATCCAAAACTATGCTCCCTTTATCCATAACATAGAAATAATCCGCTACATCCATAACAAATTCCAAGTATTGCTCTACAATAAGCATAGTAACGTTTCCACGTGCTTTAAGCTTTTTTATTACCCTCCCTATATCCTGTATAATGGAAGGCTGAATTCCCTCAGTAGGCTCATCTAAAAGAAGGATCTTAGGCTCCGAAACCAGAGCACGGGCAATAGCCAGCTGCTGCTGCTGCCCTCCGCTTAAATCTCCTCCCTTTCTTTTCATCATCGTCTTTAAAACCGGAAACAACTCAAATACTTCCTCTGTTAATACCCCTTTTTTATAACCATTTCTTTCCAATCCTAATATAAGGTTCTCATATACCGTCAATTGAGGAAAAATATCTCTGCCCTGAGGCACATAACCTATACCCTTTCTTGCCCTGTTGTACGTGGGTAATCTTGTTATATCTTCATTATCCAGATAAACGCTTCCTTTTGGCGTCTTTACAAGTCCCATTACACTCTTTAGAAAAGTCGACTTACCTACTCCATTTCTGCCTAATAGGCACGCTACACTACCAGGCTCAACATTAAGGCTCACATCCTTTAATATGATACTTTCTCCATAGTAAGCACAAAGATTATCTACCTTAAGCATATTATTCTCCCCCTCTCCCCAAATAAACTTCTATAACCTTTGGATTATTCTGAACATCCTGCATATTCCCTTCATCTAACAGCATACCTTCATGGAGCACAGTCACTTTGTCTGCACACTCCCTCACAAACTCCATATCATGCTCTACAACAATTACCGAACACGTCTCCGAAATTTCTTTAAGGAGCTCTCCGGTTCTTTCAGTTTCTTTCCTTCCCATGCCTGCAACAGGTTCATCCAAAAGCATTATTTCAGGCTGCTGCACCAAAAGCATACCTATCTCAAGCCATTGCTTTTCACCATGGGAAAGAGCTGCAGGTGTACGATACCTTTTCTCATACAAACCAATAGTTCTAAGCACATCCTCTATTCTTTCCATTTGCTCTTTATTTAGCTTTGAAAAAAGTGATGAATACAACGACCTCTTTTTCACTGCTGCAAGCTCCATGTTTTCATAAATTGTAATCCCCATAAAAACCGACGGCACCTGGAACTTCCTTCCTATTCCCAGTTCTACAATCTGATGCTCAGACATTTTGGTGACATCACTGATAGACTTAAAGAGGATACTACCCTCTGCAGGCCTGACCCGACCGCATATTGCATCGAGCAAAGTTGTTTTTCCTGCTCCATTAGGTCCTATAAAAAAGTGTATATCACCTTTTTTTACTGAAGTATTTAGTTTGTTCACCGCTTTAAAACCATCAAAGCTCACAGTCAAATCCTTGATTTCCAAAATATTATCCGACATGTTCATCACATCCTAACCCTTCAATCATATTTATTTTTGTCTGAGAATCTATTTTAGGATCTATTTTAGAATTCGTTTCAGAACCCGTTTCGAAATCCTTTCCTATAGTTCTTATTTTTCTTATTTTTTCCTTTATTTGTTTTGATAAACCCATCAAACCGTAAGGCATAAATATAACTACAGCTACAAACATAATACCTATAAAATATGACCACACAGCAGGGAAGCTTTCGCTTACAGCACTTTTAAGTGAATTTACCAGTATGGCTCCGATAATCGCTCCCACCAAAGTACCTCTTCCTCCTATAGCAACCCATATAACCATTTCAACAGAAGGAACAATACCCATCTCAGCTGGGGATATAATCCCTACCTGAGGAACAAACAGGGCTCCGGCCAAACCTGCAAGACCTGCAGAGATGCAATACACAAATGTTTTATAAGTTGCAGGATTGTAACCCGAAAAACGTGCCCTGTTTTCACCATCCCTGATAGCAATCAAAACTTTCCCTATGCGTCTTCTTACAATCCATTTGCAGAATATAAATGACAGTATCAGCACTACCAAAGCCACATAATAAAGACCAACCTTTGTAGATGAAGCAGAAATCGGAAGTCCGAAAATTGTTTTAAAATTGGTAATACCGTTGGTACCTCCCGTAAAGGCCTGCTGACCTACAAACAAAACAACAAAAATGATGGAAAGAGCTTGAGTCAGAATGGAGAAATATACACCTTTAATCCTGTTCTTAAATGTAAGATATCCTACTACCAATGCAAGTACTACCGGTACCACAACAGATAATATGATTGCCAGGGGTGCATAAGCGAAAGGCTTCCAGAACCAGGGCAATGTTTCCTGCCCGCTCCAGGACATAAAATCAGGCAGTTTTCCTCCGCTGGCTTCAAGCTTTAAGTACATTGCCATACAATATGCACCCAGTCCAAAGTAAACACCGTGTCCAAGACTAAGTATTCCCGTATAGCCCCATATTAGGTCAATTCCAAGGGCCAAAACAGCAAAGGCAATGAACTTTCCGAGAAGATTGGTTCTAAAGTCCGATAGAAATAATGGTGCAATGGCCAGAAGAACCAATAAAACTGTAACCGTTATGTTATTTCCAAGTAACCGTCCTTTAATTCCTTGTAAATTTTCATTCATGATACTCACCCCCTACTCATCAAGTGCCCTGCTGCTTATAGTAAAGAAACCTTGAGGTTTCCATTGAAGAAATAGAATAACCATCAGAAAGACCAGAACTTTTCCCATTGAAGCATTTGTAAAAAATTCAAAAGTCGTATTTCCGATTCCTATTGCTCCGGCTCCCGCCACAGTTCCTATTATCCTTCCCACACCACCTAGCACAACAACCATAAATGTATCTATTATATAGTTTGTTCCAAGGGTTGGGCCGATTGAACCTAGTAGTGTCAATGCACAGCCTGCAATACCGGCCAATCCAGATCCTAATGCAAATGTCATTGCATCCACCCGCCTTGTGTTGATTCCAAGGCTTTGCGCCATGCTCCTGTTCTGCATGACGGCTCTGATTCTTCTTCCACCATCGGTTTTATAAAGAAAAAAGTATACGCCCACTATGCAAAGTCCAACCAATAAAATTATGAAAAGCCTTTTATAAGGCAGTTGAAGATCACTAAAAACAGTTAATCCTCCATTTAACCATCCGGGACTTTTTACATCCACGTTTGGAGCCCCGAAAATGCTCCTTGCCAACTGTTGAAGTATAAGGCTCACACCCCATGTGGCCAACAAACTGTCTAAAGGTCTCCCGTACAAACGTTTTATGATGGTAATTTCAAGCACATAACCCATAAATGCCGTTATCAAAAATGAAAGGGGTATTGCAAGTATGAAATATAGATCGAAAAATTTAACATCAACAAAGGATATAAAAAAGTTTTGTACCATATATGTGACATATGCACCTATCATGATCAATTCGCCATGGGCCATGTTTATAATTTTCATCAAACCGAATGTTATAGCCAATCCTAGTGCAGCCAACAAAAGAATTGAACTTACGCTTATGCCGTTAAAAATTTGTAATAAATTGGTACTCATATAATCCACTCTCCAATAACTTTCGAGTATTTATTAGGAAATTATGGCACCCACAGACACCATAATTTCCCAAACATTTATACTTTATCATCAGTCACTTAATCCTTTTGCCCAATCATATGTCTTTAAGAATGGATCCGGTCTTACAGATTCGCCTGTACTCCATATTTCTTTGATCATACCGTCTTCCTGTACTTCTCCAATCCTAACAGGCTTCCATATGTGCTGGTTCTCGCCTTCAATCTTGACAGTTCCTTCAGGAGCCTTAAATTCCAATCCTTTTGCTGCTTCCTTAACTTTGTCAATATCTGTGGATCCTGCCTTCTTAACTGCCTCCGCCCACAAATATACTGCTATATATGCCGCTTCTATAGGATCATCGGTAACCCTGTTATCGCCATATTTATCTTTGTATTTTTTTACAAATTCCGCATTTTCAGGTGTATCTGTAGTCTGGTAATAGTTCCAGGATACAAGGTGACCTTTCATGTTTTCCGCTCCAATACCTCTTATCTCTTCTTCTGCAACACTTACAGAGCAAGTAGTGATATCCTCTGAAGTTATTCCTGCATCCTTGAGCTGTTTGAAGAATGCAACATTGCTGTCACCGTTTAATGTATTGAATACTACATCGGGTTTAGCTGTTTTAATCTTATTTACTATAGTGCTATAATCGGTATGACCTAAAGGAGTGTATTCTTCTGCAATCAATTCACCGCCCATTGAGCTTAACTGAGCTTTGATTATTTTATTAGCAGTTCTCGGGAACACATAATCAGATCCTAAAAGGAAAAATTTCTTTCCCTTGTTCTTTAAAAGCCATTCAACAGCAGGAACAATTTGCTGATTTGGTGCGGCACCCGTATAGAAAATGTTTGGTGATGACTCCATTCCTTCATATTGTACCGGGTACCACAAAAGTCCATTGTTCTCTTCAAATACCGGCAATACGGCTTTACGGCTGGCAGAAGTCCAGCATCCAAAAACTGTTGCAACCTTATCGCTTTGGAGAAGTTTCTTTGCCTTTTCTGCAAATTTAGGCCAATCGGAAGCTCCATCCTCAATAATCGGTTCAATTTTTTTACCCAGTACACCACCGGCTGCATTAATTTCCTCTATTGCCAGCATTTCTGCATCCTTGACAGACACTTCGCTTATAGCCATTGTTCCACTCAATGAATGGAGGATACCCACCTTTATGGTATCTGATGAAGCATTTGTTCCCGGCTTATCCTCAGATACTTCCTGTTCTTCAGTACCGCAGCCTGTAAAAAGCATGGATGCGGATAAAGCAATGGCTATAAAACATATTAACGCTTTTCTAAATTTATATAGTTTATTTTTTTTCATAAATTTGACCACCTTTCAGTAATTTGATAAATTGGATTCTCAATTTTTATTTAATACAAGTTTATTTATATACAAATCTCATGGCCATGAGAGATATACAGCAATTTTCCAGATCTAAAATAAAAAAGTGCTATAAACAATGCATAAATTTCTTTTTGATTATGCATTATTCATAGCACCCTGGCTATGACATATTGATTCAATCAGGGAATCAGTCATCTATTTAATTCTATGTTAATTCTACCTTTAAACCGATAAATATAGAACCCCACAAAACCGAATTTTTACACCAAAAATCCGAATTTTTGCAATTTTAATTATTAAATCTTGCATTTTTAAAACTCAACTTATAATTTATTTCCAAATTATACAATAATTTTTCTGTATTCTGTTGGAGTATAACCGGTATAACATTTAAATAGCTGAGAAAAATAATCGGGCTTTTTATATCCTAATTTCTCACTTATTTCATAGTTCTTATACCCTTTTGAAATAAGATATTTTGCATGTTCCATCTTAACCTTTGTAATATAATCGCTTAAATGATATCCTGCCTTCTGCTTGAATACCTTTCCAATATAATCTCTGCTCACGTAAAGCTCATTTGCAATTGTCTCGACTTTAACATCCTCTTCAATGTGGTTTATAACATATTCACATATTTTCCGCATCAAGCTGTCCGATTGATGCAATTCATATTTAGCAATAATTCTCACCCAGCTGCTTATGTAATCAAGAAATTGTTTCTTCAACAAAACATTTTCTTCTCCTTTAAAACTATATTTTGTCATCATGCTTTCCACTTTTTTTATCCACGGAAACTGCTTATTAATACTCTCATCTATTTCGTGAATAATATTTTCAAGGAGTATTGCAAGTCTTGTGGAATCGCCTGCCGTAAAATCAATTAAATTATCGCATATGCTTCTGCCTTTGTTAACCGCCTCCAAGCTACCCGATAATATCTCCGAAATAAGCTCCTTTTCATCATTTTTAGAATAAGCCTGTATGCTTTCCAAAAAAGTATTTTGCCCATCCATACCGGCTTCTTTCTTATTTCTTCCATCCAAATACACCTTCACTCTTTCCAATGCTTCATATAAAGCTTCATCTTTTAAAGGCTTTGTGAGATAATCAAAAACACCCAATCGTATACCCTGCTTCGCATAAGAGAAATCGCTATGGGTGCTGAGGAATAAAACACATATATCATTTTTCATTCTTCTTAACTCACTCAAAAACTCTATTCCGTCCATACCCGGCATTTTTATATCGGAAATGACAATATCAAATTCACCCGCCTGAAGCTTTTTCAATGCTTCTTTACCGTCACAAGCTTCATCAGCCGGTATGAATCCAAAGCGGTTCCAACCCTTAAACCTTTTGAGCATATACCTTACTGCCCTATCATCATCAACAATCAACACCCTATACATTTAAAACCATCCCTCCATGGTACCATCCAAATATAAATATCATGCCTTAAGATTTTTAAGCTCCGTATCTCTAAGGAAATCGACCTTTTTATTTCCAAGAATCTTTTCAATCCGCTCCGCCGCCTCATGAAATTTATATGATGCAATTTTTCCTTTCAAGTAGTTATAATCTTCCATTTCTAAAACATCAACCAAATAATTCATTTTTTCATTAAACAGGCTTTTGGCAGTTGAATCTCCCTCATCAAGGAGCTTATAAAGAACATTGAGCTCCTCTCCCATATTCGAAGTACTTACCCTTCCAACATCCTCATTTTTACTTAAGATTACACTATCAAAGGATTCAATATATTGAATTGCCTTCTCATAAACATTTTTAAACTCCCTACCAAAAGCATTGGCAAGGCTTTTAACTTCTTCCATGTTTTCATTTAATATTTCATTTTCCATTTTATTAAGAATATTCTTAATACTTAAAGCTCCAATATTAGCAGCACTTCCCTTAAGTGTATGAATAAAATCTTTAAGTTCCCGTATTTTCCCAGATGAGATAAAATCCATAATTTTATCTGCATCCTCACTATGGTTTTCAATAAATACTTTTAAAAGTCCTATATATTTGTGCTCATTACCCCCCAGCCTTCTTATTGCACCATCGGAATCCAGTAAATCACAGTTATCAGTATTATCTGTTTCTACATTATATATTTTTATGACCTTTTTACTTTGCTCATCATTATTCCCACTCATCATAATGCCTGACAGTACCTCCAAAAGCTTTGCCGGCTCCAAAGGCTTTGTCAAAAAACCGTCCATGCCGGCTTCTCTGGCATTTTGAGAGACACCATCAACTACATCAGCTGTCAAGGCTATTATCGGAACAGAACTTGTAAATTTCCTAATATGCTTTGTTGTCTCATATCCGTCCATTTGCGGCATTCGTATATCCATAAGCACAGCCGCATATTTATTTTGCCGGACCATCCTAATCGCTTCCGGACCGCTGTTGGCTATGTCTGTTGCAATCCCCATACTCTCAAGTATTTCTTTTGTCATTTTCAAATTGACTTCACTGTCTTCCACAAGAAGAATTCTTTTGTTTAAAAAAAGCTCCATTGCAATGTCTTTATTTAAGCTTTCATGTGGTTGTGAAAAAGAGTCCGCTATCTTCAATCTCACTGTAAAACTAAATGTTGATCCCACACCAACCTGACTTTCTACACTTATTTCTCCTCCCATAAGCTCAACAATTTTTTTCGAAATCGCCAGTCCCAATCCGGTACCTCCATATTTTCTCGATGTGGAAGCATCACCCTGGGTAAAAGCTTGAAACAATGACTTTTTTTGCTCATCACTAATACCTATTCCGGTATCCTTTACATAGAACTTGATAACAGCATGGTCCTCTCCCTTCTCATATAGCTCAACACCTACAAAAACACTGCCTTTATGGGTAAATTTTATTCCATTTGCCAATAAATTAAGAAGAACCTGTTTTAGCCTTATAATATCTCCTCTAAAAAATTTGGGGACATGGGGATCAATATTCACACAAAGATCAATGCCTTTTCTTTTAGCTTCCATTCCCACAATTATGTAAATCTCCCTTATAATTGAATCAAGATTGAAATCCACTTCGTCCAAAACCATTCTTCCCGCTTCGATTTTGGAAAAATCCAGTATCTCATTGATAATGTCCAATAAGTTTTTAGCAGCTATACCGATATTGTCAACATATTCGGCCTGGTTTGGACGAAGATCGGTATTCTTAATCAAATACTGGTATCCTATAATGCTGTTTAGCGGAGTTCTGATTTCATGACTCATTTTAGCAAGGAATTCACTTTTAGCCATGTTGGCAGAATCAGCTTCATCCCTTGCAGCCTTCATTGTTTCTTCTGCATTCCTTCTCCTAATCAATTCGCTCTGGAACGACTTGTACAGCTCGTTAAAATTATTTGCAAGCATTCTTAGCTCCAAAGTTCCTTGAGGAGTGAGGCTAAACCCTTCGTTATCAAATGAAAAGTCTCTTAACATCAAAGTATATTTTTTAATGGGAAATGTCACTTGTGTAAAAAGTATTCTTATTAAAATACCAATTGCAAGAATTATTATAAATGCAAGAACTACTTGCAAAGCAGTTGCTCTGGCGGTACCTTTTCTCGCTAACTCCAACTCCGCTTCTAGGCGTTTATTCATTATTCCCTGAAATTTAGCAATGGGATCCATTATATTTTTTTTATCTGCATCATATTGAGCATCATTCATTATTTCTATGGCTTTTAACAATTTTTCATCCCTGCTTAATTTTTTATCCTCATCACTTAATTGGAAAGAGGCTATTTCCGGTATCATATTAGATTCCTTCTCACCCAATGCTTCCATTACCAACCTCATGGATCTCCTTTCGGTTTCTACCAAAGCATCCGAATATTTTTTAGCCTCTGCCAGAAGCTCCAATTCCTCCTTAGGCGATTCCAACTCCTGAAGCCTCGAAATAACTTTATCCCGTGTTCTTGTTACATTTATTTCCTCCCAATACCTATTTAAATGTTTAATATTATTTGTGACAGCAAACTTTCTTGCTTCATCCGTCAAATAATCGGATGCATCAGCAAGATTGATTCCTAATTGCTTAAATTCCGTCCGTCTCTTTTCAGCATTTTGTTCAGCCTTTATGCTGGAATTCATATATAATATGCTCCATCCCAGCATAACCACTATTAAACAGAATATAACAAGAACAATGCCGCTTATATTGGATTGCTTTATCACCCATTTTGACTCCATAAATTCACCACCCCAAATACAATAAAAAGGCACAGAGTCAAGTATTTAACTTGGCATCTGTGCCTTACTTTTATTTTAAATCAAATTCGCCGTTTGTACAATTATTATTTTCTTATTCCCGTTAATTATTTTATAACACCATTAACAACTGTAATTTTTTCACTGTGATCCTCGTTAAAACAACTATTGATTTTTTAAGAACTATATTTTAAAATTATCTAAAGTTTTTATCATCCTGTATCCCGACATGAAAGGAAAGATGATAGATGGAAAATCTGCTGTTGTCCAAGCCCTCTGATATATTACTTGTTGACGACACACCTGAACATATTGAAGCCGCTGTTATGGTTCTAAAAGACAGCGATTTCAGAATCAGGGTTGCAACCAGTGGAGATATTGCTTTAAAGCTTATTAATAATCAAAAGCCCGATTTAATTCTTTTAGATATATCCATGCCTCAAATGGATGGTTTTGAGCTTTGCAAGCTAATAAAGAATACTCCTGATCTAAGCAGTATTCCTGTTATATTCCTTACATCTTCCAATGATGAAGAAAGTATCCGCAAAGGCTTTGATTTAGGAGGTCAGGATTATGTAATCAAGCCATACAATGCAACCGAGCTTCTTGCTCGTGTCAATACACACCTTATTCTTAAAAAGCATACCGAATCATTAAAAGAAGCCAATCAAGAACTTGACAGCTTTTGTTATACAGTGTCCCATGACCTCAAAGCACCTTTACTTTCGCTAAGCAAATTAGTTGAGATTTTGACTGAAGACCATATAAATCAGCTAGATGAGGATGGAAAAGAGCTTGTTTTCAATATACAGGAAAAATCTACAGAAATTATACAAACCATTGACCGTTTACTTGAATTCTCAAAAATGTGTGAAATGAAATTTCATTACCAATCCATTAACCTTTATGATATTTTTATTGATGTATACAATGACTTAAAGACCATCGAGCCCCATAGAAAAGTACTTCTTAATATACAGCCCCTTCCACTGGTAAACGGTGATAGAGTCATGTTAAAACTACTAATATCAAACATACTTTCCAATGCTTTTAAATATACCCGCAATAAAGAAACCGCTATTATAGATGTACAATCAAAAGAAGGCAATAATGAATATGTATTTTCCATTTCCGATAATGGTGCAGGCTTTGATATGAGGTACTCATCAAGGCTTTTCGGAGTGTTTCAAAGGCTTCATTCCAAAGACGAATTTGAAGGCTCAGGAGTTGGTTTGGCTATTTGTCAACGTATCCTTAAAAGGCATAATGGCAGAGCCTGGATGACCGGTGAAGTGAATAAAGGTGCCACATTTTATTTCAGCCTTCCCAAAAATCAGTAATGTAATAATATCAGTAATATAACACTATATGAATGATATTCCTTCAATGATATCCGTCTTTACAATTCTATAAATTGCCTAATATAATATTCATTGGAGGGATACATATGAAAAAGCACAAGAAAAACTCAAGCAAATTCAATAAATTTAAAGGAACAAAACCTGTATTAATTTTTTCAGGAATTTTCATTGCAGTATTTGCAGGTTCATTACTGCTTTTCTTCTTAAGTGATAGAAATTCGGCAAGTGTTATTAACGAAACTGTAAATTCTTCTCCCAGTAATTCAGTTGAAATAAACAGCAGTCCCGCTATTACAGACCCTGTTGTAAACAGTACCCCTGTTTCACAAGAAACAACTCCTGCATCTTATGACAAACAAGCAAATCCGACGCAAAGCAATCAGGAAAGCAGTCAAAAAAGTGCCAATCAAGTCAGTGAGAATAATGTTGATTGGAAGCAAAAAGTTAATGCTCTCCTGAATGAGGGCTACAAAAAAGAAGAGATAGACGGCAGCAAACAGTATGTTCAAGGAGTAATGTCCAATTTGAATCAAATAGTATCCTTTAGCAGCTCAAACAGCATAATTCCCCAACCTGGCATTGAAGATGACTCATCTGACGATGTTTCAAGATATCAGGATTTAAGCACAAAAATAGATATGGATAAGGCAGTTTATCATATGATTAAGGCAAACAGTTTACTTGGCGGCAAAGAGAAAGTATTTGACGAGTATCTAATCTCATTGCAGTTAGATCTCGACATCAACGAGCTTATAACAGACAGAGCGATCTATGAAAAGAAAAAGAATGAAAAACTCACCGGGGTAGATCAGGGCAGCTTAATTACAGCCGATGACATAACACAGAAAATGTTGGAAAGCATACAAAAGCAAAACGAGAGAAATAGAAGTGCATTAACAAATCAAAACAGGAATAACGACAACAGCTTACCGGGAATTAACAACTCACCAAATAACCTGCCCGGTATACAGGCTCCAAGTGTCCCCGATCCTGAGGCTGAAATCAGAAAAAAGCTTGGGCAATAGATTAATTTTAGTAAATAACAAATAAAATTATCATTATATACATAAAAACCAGTTTTAACTTAATAACATAGTTAACTGGTTTTTATTTTTCTTTTTTTTAATATTTTTTGATAAAATCTACACACAATTTATTAATTGTTACGAATATTACATATGAATAGGGTAAAATTTTTATAGATTTAAATACGATTAATCATTTACATTTATCTTTTGCCAAATGTAAGATTAATAACGTATTTAATAGGTAAAAATAGAGGTAAAAATAGGGGGGGCGTGTTTAAATGTCAGATAACTTATTAGACTCTTCTTCATATTCCTGTAATGGAATAAATATGAACTATGTCGGTAAACCTTCAGCAGACAGGCATGTTATGGGGATTAAACTTCCTGATTCATTATCCGTTAAGTTAAGAAACCACAATGTCGACGACAAGATAAACGAAATTGTGCTCTGCATAAAAAACGGAGTAGAAAAGAATTTCTCCGATGTAATCGACAGTCTTTTTGATGATGTCTATACCAGTAATAATCTGAATTTTGAAAAAGCTAAGGTTCTCTACATAAACATAACTACAATGATTATTGATACCGTTACAGAGTTTGGCTTTGGTTTTACTGACATTTCAGACTCAAAAATTTTTCCTTACAACAACGCAGTTAAATTCAACAATCTTATAGAAATGAAAGAGTTTCTAAAGAAACTAACACTTTGTGCTGCAAAATTTATAAAAGATTCCCAAAACAAAAAGAAAAATAAAACAATTTCCGATATAGTTCAATATATCAATGCAAATGCTGCTGATCCAAGTATCTCACTTACAAAAGTCGCAAGCAAATTCTATATGAATCCCAGCTATTTAAGCAGAATATTCCGCCAGGTAACAGGTTATACTTTTGTAGAGTATATTACCAGAACAAGAATTAATAATGCGTTAAAATTATTCAAAGAGACCGATCTCAAAGGTTATGAAATCGGTGAAAGGGTCGGTATCCATGATCCAAACTATTTTGGCAAGTGCTTTAAAAAGTATACCGGTATGTCGATAAATACCTATAGAAAACTGAACCAATAAAATCAATAATTTAATTAATACCTTCCCTATATTAAATTCTATTAATCTTTTATATTTATCTATCGCAAAATTCCGTTAAAGCTTTCGTTATTTTGCTCTGATAAATATAAGATTAATAACGTATTTAATATATTAAATTGCTATTGAATTTTCAAGATATAAGAGTATAATATAGTTTGTTTGATAAAACCTTGATGAAACTTCTTTGTCAATTTATTTATTGGGAGGGTAATTAATTGTGAGTTTGATTGACATAAATTTACCGTTTTTACTAATGTTGGGATTCTTGGTCATGGGATCAATATCATCCCTTATATTTTTGAAAAATTCCAAACTTGGCAATGTGCTATCAAACATACTTTATGGCATTGCTTCTATAACCGGAATCTTAACTTCAGTATTCCATCTGATTTCAGATAAAGACAGAATACAACTGGTTCAAATTGCTTCGAATATATCGTTTTTGAGTTTTAAACTTGAAATAAGCAAGCTTTCTGCATATTTTATACTTACATTATCCATTTTAACACTCTGTGTCTCAGTATATTCCATCAGTTATCTTTCGCAATACTACGGAAAAAGAAACACAAGCCTATTCAATTTTATTTTCGGTTTATTCATTTTATCTCTCGTTTCAGTTTTCAGTTCGGCAAATATGTTAATATTTCTTCTAGCATGGGAAGTAATGTCTTTAACCTCATACTTTTTGGTCATATTTGAATCGGAACATCCTCAAACTCAAAAATCAGGCACGCTTTACCTTGTAATGACCCATATAGCAACAGCCTTTTTGACCATAGCATTTTTAACCATATATTCATATACAGGTTCTTTTGATATTGCAAGTGCTGCCACAGTAATTCCTCACTTTTCTAAAAATATGATATTTATCTGCCTGCTAATCGGATTTGGAACAAAAGCAGGTATCATACCTCTTCATATTTGGCTTCCATATGCACATCCTGCTGCTCCTAGCAATGTATCGGCTCTTATGTCCGGTATAATGATTAAGACATCTGTTTTCGGACTTATACAGTTTGTATTTGGCGTCCTTGGAGGAAGTGCTGAATGGTGGGGTATCACACTTTTAATTGTAGGAAGCATTTCAGCCATTTTAGGTGTGGCTTATGCCCTAATAGAAATAGATATAAAAAGGCTCCTTGCTTACAGCAGTATTGAAAATACAGGTATTATATTAATAGGTCTTGGTCTTTCAATATATGGATATGCCAGGGGAAACTCACTCTTAAGCTCACTGGCACTTATAGCTGCTTTAATACATCTATTTAATCACTCAATCTTTAAGGGTGCATTATTTTTAGGTTCAGGTTCCATACATTATTCAACCCATACAAAAAATATGGAATTGCTGGGCGGACTCATTAAAAAAATGCCTTATACAGGCCTGTTCTTTTTAATTGCCTGTCTTTCAATTTCTTCCATGCCCTTTTTTAACGGATTTATAAGTGAGTGGTTTACTCTTCAAGCACTTTTCCACAGCATTGGAATAAGTGGTCAGGGTATTAAGCTGGTGGCCATATTGGCTGCAGCTGTACTTGCAATGGCAGGTGCTCTTGCTGCCGCTTGCTTTGTTAAAGCTTTCGGAATATCGTTTTTAGGACTGCCGAGAAGCACAGAAGCTCAGAACTCACTTGAGGCACCTGTTACTATGCTTGTGGGAACCGGATTGTTGTCCTTTTTGTGTGTTTTATTTGGATTGTTTCCTCAAATTATACTTGTATTGCTGGACAAGGTCTCCGTCTCTATAGTTAAAGCTTCGGTGATACCCGATCTAAAAGGCTTCTCTTCCTTTGTATACTACCCAAAAGGTCTTGAAACCAATAAAATATCACCTATGTTAATTCTTGCTGCAGGAATTATAATAGCTGCTATGGTTTTCATCGTTGTAAAATTCATGAGCAGATCCACAAAGGAACGAAAATACGGAACATGGGACTGCGGCTTTAAGGAGCTTAATTCCAGAATGCAATACACTGCAACAGGTTTTTCAAAGCCCCTTAGAATTGTGTTCAGAGCAATTTACAGGCCCTCCCGAGAGCTTCAGCCCGAAGGAGGCACATCTCCATATTATCCTAAGACAATGAGGTATGTAGTACGTACCCAGTCAGTGTTCGAGAAATATCTCTATAACCCTTTGACAAGTTTGTTTACTGCAACTACAGGCAAAATCAAACGTGCAGTTCAGACTGGAAGCGTACATGCATATTTACTATATATATTTATAACAATTGTTGGCCTGCTGATATACTATAGATTCAGCAACGGCTAAGAAAACATATTTTACGGGACATCACCTTGAAGGAGAAATATTAGAATGAATAATATTGTTTATATTATTGTGCAATTGCTTGTTATACTTCTGATTGCACCCCTTGTAAGCGGGATTATAAAAAAAGTAAAAGCTCTTTCCCAGAAAAGGAAGGGCCCTCCTATACTGCAGCTTTACATTGATATATATAAGCTTTTAAAAAAAGATGTTGTTGTATCGGAAACTGCTTCATGGATTTATAAAGCAACCCCATATATTAATATTACTACTGCACTTTTGGCAGGACTATTGATACCTGTTAGTCTGAAGCTTAATCCCATAAGCTTTGGCGGGGATATAATTTTCATTATATACATCCTGGCAATGGGAAGATTTTTTATGACACTTGCAGGATTAGATACAGGCAGCACCTTTGGAGGAATGGGAAGCAGCAGGGAAATGGCCATATCATCCCTGATTGAGCCAACACTCCTTGTTTCGGTATTTACTATCGGTTTGATTTCAAAATCAACCTCGGTGCACAATATGATGGAGACAATGTCATCCATTGGAAAAGGTATTTTTCAGCCTGTTTATATACTGTGCTTTTTAGCCATGATAATTGTTATAATCGCGGAATCCTCACGAATACCCGTTGATGATCCCGAAACGCATCTTGAGCTTACTATGGTCCATGAAGCGATGATACTGGAGTATTCAGGCAGGCATTTGGCTCTTATGGAGCTTGGTGCGGCAGTTAAGCAACTTGTTTTAATAACATTGCTTGTTAATCTCTTCATACCCCTAGACAGTATCATAACTTTGGATAATACACTGATAGCTGTTGGTTTTTCAATTTTATTATACATAATCAAGGTAGCTGCAGCCTCAATACTTATTGCATTTACAGAAATCAACACTGTAAAACTTAAACTTTTCAGTGTTCCCAACTTGGCGGCAATTTCTTTTATACTATCCTTTTTAGGATTTCTTCAATACTTTGTTGTAGGAGGCAGTCATGGATAATTATTTAAATCTGTTTTCAATATTAATACTACTATCATCCTTCATACTTGTGGCAAATAAAAGAATAAACTCCTACATAAACACCTTCCGGATACAGTCATTGCTGCTTGCATTTCTTGCCGGGATAATGGGAGTTTTCAGCTTCGTTAAAGAGGGAGAAATTGATATTTTTATAGTATGCATTATTACCTTTGTCGTAAAGGTAGTGCTCATACCAAGGTTACTTAAAAGAACTGTCAATAGAGTTGAATTAAGGGTGTCAAAGGATTTCTTCCTAAATATACCTACATTGATACTAATATGCTGCGGTCTTTTTGTACTTACGTACTTCTCTGTATCAACTATTAATGATATAAAGGATCCACAGATTAAGACCTATCTTGTAAACTCAATTTCGGTAATACTCATAGGCCTTCTGTTTATGATAAGCCGAAAAAAAGCCATAGGCCAAATAATAGGATTTCTTGTGATGGAGAACGGGCTTTTTACAGCAGCAATCCTTACTACAAACGGTATGCCTATGATTGTTGAATTAGGTCTTTTCTTTGATGTCCTGACGGCAGTATTAATAATGGGTCTTCTTGTTTTCAGAATAAATGAAAACTTTGACTCCATAGATATAAACAAGATGAGAAACCTTAAGGGTTAATGAATTGAGGGGATAACACAATATGGAAGCTTTAATTTTAATCGTACCGTTATTATTTTCACTACTATTCTGGACTTCGAAGAAACGAGCTACGGCTCATATTATAAATATTATAGGAGCAATAATGCTTCTTGCCGTAATGATATACACTACTTGTTCCTACCTTGAAAAGGGTATAATTAAACAAACCCTTTTGAACGGGCTCTTTTATATAGATTCACTGAGCCTCATAGTGCTGGACATCATTCTTTCCATTGGTTTTCTTGTATGTATTTATTCAATAAGATATCTGGATATAGAATATGACCGAAGAACGATAGATACAAAAAAAATAAAGATATATTACAGTTTATTATACCTTTTCATTTTCACCATGATGACAGTGGTATCAACACCTAATCTTGGGCTTATGTGGATTGCTATTGAAGCAACTACCCTGTCCTCTGCTTTCCTTGTGGGCTTTTATAACAACAAGCATTCAATAGAGGCAGCATGGAAGTACATCATAATATGTTCTGTGGGTATAGCATTCGCACTCCTTGGAATTGTGTTTCTTTATATTTCCTCGGGAAGTGTATTTCCAGGGGAAAAAGCACCTTTGGACTGGACATTCCTGTATCAACACGCACGAGCACTTCAAAGCGGAATTTTAAAAATATCCTTCATATTCATACTTGTGGGTTTTGGAACAAAGGTTGGACTTGCTCCAATGCATACCTGGCTTCCCGATGCACACAGCCAGGCTCCAGCACCTATTAGCGCTCTGCTCTCGGGAGTTCTTTTAAACAGTGCACTTTACGGAATTATAAGAATACTTTCTATAGTAAATAAACACCTAGGTCCAGATGACCTATATACAAAAAAGCTTATGATTGGAATGGGTCTATTATCCATAGCCGCAGCTGCAATATTTATACTATACCAGAAGGACTACAAAAGGCTTTTAGCCTATTCAAGCATAGAACATATGGGAATTATTGTATTTGCTCTCGGATTTTTTACAAAGTTATCAATATTTGCAGCTATTTTCCATATGATTAACCACGCATTTACAAAATCAATGCTGTTTCTGCTGTCAGGCAATGTTTACCTGAAATATGGCACTAAAGAAATTAAAAAGGTCAATGGTCTTCTTAAAATAATGCCTGTTACAGGTACCCTTTTCCTTCTAGGACTATTTGCTATAGCAGGGATGCCACCTTTTAGCGTATTCTTCAGTGAATTGAGCGTAGGCCTATCGGCTGCTTCCGAGTATCACTATGTATTGGCCTCCATTTTACTTATACTTATTGCTGTAATATTTGCCGGCATCGCTGTAACAACACTTAAAATGTTTTACGGAAATACCGACAGCAATGATTTACAATCCGGTGAAATAAACAAGCCCGGTATCGCAGCAATAATAGTGATCTTTATTATAATCACCGTTACCGGTGTATATATGCCGGAGCCTGTAAAAAACATAGTGGACTCTGCAGTATTAACAATAAAGGGAGGAAACTGACATGAAGCTTTCAAAATACTTCGAAGACCTTAAAATGGTATTTGGCGAAGATATCATAAACTATAATATACAAAATCAAACTGAAATATATATAACTGTAAACAACTCAAAAATACTGGATATTTCCATACACTTAAGAGATGAGACAGGAGGTATTTTAGTTTCTCTTTTTGCAAATGATGAAAGAGCAATAGCAGGAAAGTTTGTAATCTATTATGTTTTTGCACTAAGGGATAAGGGTTGTCATATTATACTAAAAACATTGATAGACGAAAGCGATCCTGTATTCAATTCAATTTCAAACGACATTTACGGTGCACACCTATATGAAAGAGAAATTCAGGATCTATACGGTTTAAAACCCCTAGGGCATCCATGCCCAAAGAGTCTTGTTTTCCATGGCAACTGGCCTTTAGACATTCATCCCTTACGTAAAGAATTTGACATTAAAACAAAGCCTCCCTTTGTAAACAACGAACAGCAATTTACTGAAGTAGAAGGAACCGGGGTTTTTGAAATACCTGTCGGCCCTGTTCACGCAGGAATAATAGAACCGGGACACTTCAGATTCAGCGTGGCAGGCGAACCTATAATCAACTTGGAAGCCCAGTTGTTTTTCGTCCATAAGGGCATAGAAAAGCTTTGTGAAGGCCAAAGTATGGATAAATGCTTCTATATTTCCGAGAGAATATCCGGTGACGAGACTTTCTCCAACTCACTTGCATACTGTCTGGCTATTGAAAAGATGGCACAAATTGAGGTTCCAGAACGTGCAAATTTTCATAGAGTGCTTTTTGCAGAACTTGAACGTTTAGTAAGTCACTTAGGTGATCTTACAGGAATTTGCACCGATGTTGCCTATGGCTTTGCAGCTTCCCAATTCAGACTTCTTCGTGGCTGGACCTATCAGATAATTGAAGAAGTCAGCGGCAGCAGGTTTTTACGTAGTGCAAACAAACTCGGAGGTATAAGAAAAGACTTTGCAGCAGGTAAAGAAAAAAGAATACTGGAATATATGGCTAAAATCATGAAGGAATTATCGGAAACAGAACAGATAATACTTTCCAACGGCTTATTCATTGACAGGGTCGAAAATACCGGAGTTCTTTCACACCAACAAGCAGTGGATATGAACGCGGTAGGACCGGGCGGACGTGCAGCAGGCGTAAGAAATGATGTCCGAAAGGATTATCCATACTGTGCTTACAACAAACTTGAATTCAGCATCCCAGAGCATAATAACGGGGATGTTAACTGCCGAATGAAGGTTAAGCTGGAAGAATGCTATCAGTCCATTAATTTAATCGAACAGGCTATAAACCAAATGAAAGCCGGCAAAATAATTGAACTCATAGGAAAGATTGAGCCATATAAGGTTGCAATTGGCTGTACCGAGTCTGCCAGAGGTGAAAATGTTCATTGGATAATGTCCGGTGAAAACAATACAATTTTCCGATACAAGATACGCACCCCATCCTTCTGCAACTGGCCTGCAGTGTGCCTTGCAGTACAAGGCAATATTGTTACTGATTTTCCTTTGATTAATAAGAGCTTTAACCTGTCTTATGCAGGTAATGACCTTTGATATGTTTGTATTTTTGATGTACTGGAGCATAGCTTTGCTCTAATCGAGCAATGCAAGAAATTTACAAAATAATTTACATGAGGTGACTCATATGTTTAATATAATAAAAAAGACATTTCAATACCCCAGAGTTACACAGGGTTATCCCGATAAACCTTTGAACACTACATTTATAACAGGCAAACCTGTAATAGATTGGGAAAAGTGTTCGCTGTGCGGAGAATGCGTTAATACATGCCCTTCTTCCGCCATAGTTATTGACAATGAATCTAAAAGCATAGGCATAAATTATGATGAATGTATATTCTGCTCCAATTGTGAAGATACATGTCAAAAGAAGGCGATAACTATGTCAAAGGAATTTGAGCTGGCTGTTAAATCGAGAAAGGAAATAAGGAAAAGCCCTTTAATCATAGAACCACGTAATGTACCCGATGAGTCATTTGAGGTGATTTTAAAGAAGGTTGATGACAAGGCCAAGAAGATATTTGGCAGAAGCCTTCATATAAGGGAGGTTGATGCCGGTTCCTGCAACGGATGTGATTATGAAATTAATGCTTTAAATAACCCATTCAATGACATTTCACGTTTCGGTATCCACTTTGTGGCCTCACCACGCCATGCAGATATGCTTCTTGTAACAGGTGCAGCCACTCGCAATATGGAGCTTGCCCTTATAAAAACATATAACGCTGCTCCCGACCCAAAGCTTGTTGTTGCTGTTGGTGCCTGTGCTTGCAGCGGTGGTATATTCAAGGACATGTATGCCACTAGAAACGGAATAGACTGCATATTGCCTGTAGATATTTATGTACCGGGCTGTCCTCCAAGGCCTCATGCCATTTTATACGGTATATTGAAGGCTATGGACAGACTTTAGTCTTCACTATTATTGTTTTAAAACCTTTATTAGATAGATATGTAGAAATGTTCTATATATCTATGATAGAAGATTTAACCGGAGAGAATGACACGACACAACTAAAAAATCCCCTGCTCCTTAGTATATAAGAAGCAGAGGATTTTGTATTATATTATCATTAAACTTCCGGCAATACGATATTAAACTTCTTGTTATAATTGAAATAGTCTGTTTTCGAATCTATATCTACAGATTCCGATTTTGCTTTTAAAATCATAGACTTTAGATAACCATCATCACCTACGACAAAATTTATTTTTAATGTCTCAAAATTCATTGACACACCATTTCCTGCTATTTTAGAATAAATCTCCGATGATTTTTCTTTTGGAATATCTAATTCGTAAGTATTTCCGTCTATTTTACTAATCATATCAGGATTGTTTTCGATAATATCTATATATGCATTAAAGGATTCATTAATATCTGAATTACCGGCTTGAGCTTGATCAATCTCGTTAACCGTATATTTTCCCGATTGATCTTTCAAATACATTTTTATCTTTCCATTATCCTTCGTCATATAATATTCCTGGGTTTGACCTGCTATTTCAAATGTTGCAAGGCACTTCAAACTACTTTTTATGCCTTCAAATTTCATATTCATTTTTGATGTGCTTGACTGTCCATTTGCTTTCGATTCTGATATCAAATTTGCTTCAAGGCTATCGACCTCTTTAGTTAAAGCCAAGCAGTTTGTGAGCCTTTTTATACCTTGTTCATCACTCTTTTCGCTGTTATCCTCGACACCATTTTGAATATTATTTTCCACACCATTTTCAACATTATTTTCCACGTTATTACCACATCCTGTCAGCATTACACTGGTAATAATTAAACCGGATATTACCAGAATTAAAAATTTTTTCATTCTTTAAACCTCCACTTTTAGTAAATATAATGTACTAATAATATCATGGTATCTTAAGAATGTAAATAATTTGATATTATTACATGGAACCTGGTGTATTTTCTTTGAAGTATTTTACAAGATATAACTCTGTAAAATGAAAATCGCCGTTTTTTCTTTTACCTTTTTCATCAATATCGTTGACAGCAAACCTAATTTTTATTCCACCTAGGCTTTTCGTTTCAGCCTTAATAATGTAAATTAATGTACCATCATCTTCATAATTCCAATCAACACGGTTGTGGACAATTTCACCGCCCAAAAGTCCAACACCTATAGCTTTATATTTCTCTGGGTTTATCATCGAGACTTCGTCATCGCCAGCAACGAATTTATTTTCTTTGCTTTTAACCTCCACTCTGATATATAAATTATTACCATCAAACAAAAATTCACGTGATTTGAAAGTTACGCCCTCAACTATTGCTTCAAGATTTGTTTGTTGCACCAGTTCTTGTTGCTCAGGCGTTACATCCTTATTTGCCAATAAGAAATCGAATAACCCAAAGCTATGAGCAAACACTCCAGTTATCCCCATGGTTAGAATAATTGCGATGACTGCCGTGACTGTTGAAAACTTTATAAATATAGATTGTTTATTAGACTTATTTTCAACCATATTTAATATATTCTTTTCCAGATATTGCGGCATAGTGATTTTCTCAAAAGATTTTTTTAGAATTTCTTTATTCCTCATTATCCCACGCCTCCTTTAATATTGTTTTTAGCCTTTCTCTTGCACGCTGTAATTGTTTTCGAACACTAGCTTCCTTCAATTTTAAAGTTTCTGCAATTTCGCTTGTAGAGTATTCCTCATAATAAAACAAATATATAACAATACGGTATTTCTGCGGTAAACTCATTACTGCTTGCCATACTTTATCATCCGCTTCAAACGATACTTCATCAACAAGTGTTTCATCAAGGGGAATAACCCTTCTCACCCAATTTGATAAAAATTGATTCTTGCACTCATTTATTGCAACTCTAATAAGCCAACGCCTGGCATGGTCATCATCGTTTAAATTGCATATATTTTTATGGAGTTTCAAATAAACGTTCTGTACAATATCATCGTATCATAACTATTTCTCATATAGATTCTGACGAGACGATAAATATCGTGCTTCGTGTTATTAAAATGTCAAGGAATCTACTATCCAAATTTACACCACCTTGAATTTTAAATCACCACCTTAAATATTACACTGTTTTGAAAAGCTTTTCACTTCTATAACAAGTTATATAGGTAAAATGTGACACTGAGAAATGCAATTTTAAAAATTTTTTTGTTAATAAGATTAGTTTAAAAAGAAAGTAGAGCAAACTGAAAATTCAATTTGCTCATTGTGAACTGCATTAAATACTTAAATACTTTATTAATCTTACATTTATTTAATTTTTATCAAACATCATATAGTGCTGCAAAATGCGATAATCCGATATGATTTTATTTTCCTCATCACTAATTTTTTCTACAATATTACCATCAGCCCTTTGATAACATCTCTTTGTCAAAACAGGCAGTTTGCTCTTAATATCCTTCAAATAATCAGTATATTCATTGCCTTTTATACCTATATAGTCCATCAACTCTAGTGACAGATAATTAGAGCTAATAGTAGGTGCTTTCCCGGCAGGTACAGGATTGCCCTGTTCCTTCAACAGCTCTTTTGCTGCATCATTGCTCCATATAAAATACGGCACCTTATAGGTGTTGATATATGATTCCAGACTACCGGAAGTACCCACATCATAATGCATTGCATTAAATCCAGCAAAATTTTGTCCCAGGTATGGAAGATGATCGGAAAAGTACAATAAAACAATAGGTTCATCCATTTCTCTAAATTCATTAACCAAAAGTCCTAATGCTTCATCACACAGTTTAAGACCGTTAACATAGTTGTTTACCATATAATAATATTCTTCATCAATACTGGATTCTTTGCTTAACACCTGAGGATAACCAGCATTTTCCATTGAATATGGACCATGATTCTGTATTGTTACCGTAAAATTAAAATATGGAGAATCAGAATTTTTGCTTAAGTATTTTTTGAAATCATCAAGTATAAAATTAACCGCATTCTTATCATACACATATCCAATGCCATTAGCCTCAGGATCAGGCATATCGTCAACAAAAAACCTTCTGTTAAATCCAAAATAATCATATACGCTATATCTGTTGTAAAACCATGGATATCCGGGATGAAATGCCGTCGTTGTATAATTTTCCTTTTCCATTATCCGTGGTAATGCCATGACATTTTTCCTTATATACAATACATAGGGATTTGATATGGCATCTGATATAGCTAATGAATGTCCCGTGAGGAACGAAAACTCCGTATCGGCAGTACCTCCGCCAAAAACAGTGGTTATAATGTTGCCTGAATAAGCTTCCTTAGCTATGGAATTAAAATTAGTCAAAGGATCATTATCCTGGGTAAATTTTAAACCGGGCACTACATCAATATTCCAAAATGCCTCACTCATTATTGCAAAAACATGAGGTCGTTTTTTAACAGAAGTATTTGAAGTATCGGAACTCTTGTACCTTTCCAATATCTCCTCCGAATACTTTTTGGAGTATCCTTCGGGCTCAGTTATTTCGAAAGCATGGGCCTTGACAATAAATGAATATATGAACCCCTTTGATTGTACTATATCAACCAGCGAATACTTGTTGCCATATATTTTAAAGCTGTCGTACATTTTGACATTACTATACACTGTATTGTAAATAATCAGGGAAAGTACAACAGACAACACTGGACCTATTACTTTTACTGGCCACTTTAATTTCTTCGATTTTACAAATAAAAACAGGAACAGTGAAGTAAGCAAAAACACTGCTATTGGGACATAGAAACTTCTGTTCAGTTGCAGTTCGGATATTTTAAGAACCTTGGTGGACTCGTTGCCAAGAAGGATATCTGCAGGAACAAAAGGCTCATGCCTAAGTTTTAATTTAAAACGATTTACATAATTAATTAACAAGAAAAAACTGCCTGATATAAAATATGAAGCCCATAATCTTGAAGTCAGGAAATAAAAAAACAACATTATAATTAGCAAAGGCAAAACATTTAATAAAAAAACCAAAGGCGATATTATAAATCTCACCAATATTTCAATTGAAAATACTGATGATATAAGAAATCCCATAAAAGACAAAAATATAGATAAGCCTATCAATATCAGAATATTGACTATAGGATTTTTAATTTCAATACAAAACTTTTTCATTGGTACATCCCCTACTCTATACACTTAAGTTTAAATTCCGCTTTTTATATTATAGATTAAAAATCTTAATATTACAAATTTGATATTTAAATTGTAACCGACTAATAACTCGGTGTATAGACTCCTTTACAAGGCCATGAGATAATACCCTAAAAAGTAATTTAGAGTATTTCAAGTTTTTCGACTCTAAATTAAAACTCTAAAAAGTGA
>Ga0208825_1000078_pt1 | contig 94960 bp, 85 predicted proteins | sample AD_UKC113_MetaG_FD_184450 | JGI IMG/M metagenome (GOLD analysis project Ga0208825, IMG submission 184450) | Active sludge microbial communities of municipal wastewater-treating anaerobic digesters from Hong Kong - AD_UKC113_MetaG (SPAdes)... | ecosystem: Engineered > Bioreactor > Anaerobic >...
CTGTAAAAAACGGGTAAAAACTTTCGTCGAACGAAATGTTATGATCAAAAAAATCGTTATGCTTCTTTTTCGGTTTCTGTTTCAGTTTCCGAAGAATGATCGTGGTGGTGTTCTTCCTCCGAATGATTATGCTCTTCCTCAGCAGTAAAGAGTTCGTTCAATTCTTTCGTCGAAATTTCCTTATCGATTACTTTAACGGTTTGTTTCACCCAATCGATCACCTTTTCATCTTCAATATTTTGAATGATATTTCTCACCGTATTTTCGTTCGAAAGCATGCTGTTGACGTAGCTTTTCAACGTTTCGGCAGGAAGATTGCTCATACCGTATTGTGCAAATTGGGCTTTAGCTACTTCTTCGGCTTTTGCCTGAACATCTTCCGATTTGATTTCGATATTCAGTCGTTTCACAATTTTGTTTTTAGCCAACAGAAATTTTAAATCTTCCATCATCTGTGGATATTCTTCCTCAACAGATTCCTGTGTCTTCTTTTCATTCGAAGCCAAAAGCCAGCGTTTAAGGAATGCATCCGGTAATTGGACATCTTTCAGCTTTTCTAAAAATAATTTGCGCACTTCGCGCATAAACAGATTATCGCTGTCGGGCTTAAACTGATTATTGAGCGATTCGGCCACTTTTTCGGCAAATTCCTCTTCACTGTTCACTACACCCGGCCCCAGCACTTTATCGAAAAGCTCCTGATTCATTTCGGCTTCTTGGTAACGCGTAATTTCTTTTACCTCGAATTCGAAGTCCGAATTTACATCTTTGATGTTATCCTTTGTAGTTTGCAAAAGTGAGGCCACTTCGGCTTCGTTGTTGTCGTATGCTTTTTTTGGATTAAAAACAATTTTGTCGCCAACTTTCACGCCGGTAAGGCTTTTTTTGATTTCTTCGTCTTTCACATACGAAGGCATCAAAATGGCATTTTCGATAATCAGCCCGTTCTCTTTAGGCGCACCGTCCTCAAACTCAGTAAGAGTGCCTTTCAGCAAGTCGGTTTCCAGTGCCGGTTCGTCAACCGATTGATAAGTGCCGTAATTTGTCTTATAGGCTTCGAGTTGCTGTTTCAGCAAATCGTCTTCGAGTTTCACGGTGTAATATGTGAGTTCGTCTTCGGCGCTCAATGGCAGGTCAAATTCGGGAGCAAAGCCAATATCGAATTTGAATTCGAATGTTTCGTCCTTGTCAAAATCGATTGTTTTTTGGTCCGTTTCGTTAGGAAGTGGTTCGCCAAGAATCTCAAGATTATTTTCGCGAATGTATTTAAACAGTTCATCGCTCACCAACTTGTTGAGTTCATCGGCGAGTATCGATTTGCCGTACATTTTCCGGATAATTTCGGCAGGTACTTTCCCTGGTCTGAATCCCGGTATAGATGCTTTTTGACGAAAGCGTTTCAGTTCGTTTTCTACTTTTTCGGCGTAATCCTGTTTTTCGATTTCTATGGCTATTACACCATTTACGTTGTCCGTTTTGTTAAGCGTTATATTCATTACAGCGTCTTTGTTGGTTTCTAACCTTTGTTCTTAAATTCTGTTCAGACTGAAAATCAAGTTTTTTCGATTGGCTTTAACTCAATTTTTTTTGAGGTGCAAAATTACGGTTATTCTTCCAAATTGCAAAATTATTTTCAAATGATTGACCGGAGTAATTCTCTTCATACCAAATAGTGCAAGTCTCGTTCATCAACATTGGCCGAATTTGTTTATTTTTGTCGTTTAAAATGATGAATCCATGATGCGATTATTAAAGAATTCCACGCCGGTTTCGAGAATTTTTCATCTTTTTTTATGCTCTTTCATTGGGCTTTTTTTGACGGGAGCATTTATTACAATCCTTTCGGGTATTTTCGGTTGGAACGATCGCGATAGCGTATGGTTTATCAGGTTAAATACCTTTTTGCAGAGTCTTTTCATGTTTTTTTTACCTGCAATTTGCATAGCAGTTTGGACAGACTCGCCTTCGAAGTATTTAAATCTTCAGAAAAGTTCGAATTTTTATAAATTTATTACCTCCGCCATATTGCTTTTTGTCGTGGCCATGCCAATGATTTCGCTTACAACACAACTCAACGAGCGGATGATCTTACCAAAACAGTTGGCCGATATCGAGGCATGGATGCGCAATTCGGAACAGGCAGCCGAAGCCGTCACTCAAAAGTTACTTCAAGGAAAGGATTTGTTGGGCTTTATTTCGAATATTTTATTGATCGGAGCATTCACAGCCGTTTCCGAAGAGTTTTTTTTTCGCGGAGTATTGCAACGCGAAGTAGAATCATGGACAAAAAGCGGACACGGGTCAGTTTGGATTACGGCTTTCATTTTTAGTGCAATACATCTGCAATTCTTCGGATTTTTCCCAAGATTGATCTTAGGTGCATTGTTGGGATATTTATTTTTGTTTAGTAGAAATTTGTGGGTGCCTGTTACGGCTCATTTTTTTAATAATGCTTCCGTAATTGTCGTTAATTTTTTTGTGGGAGAAAAAGCACTTGATCAAGTGAATAATCCTCCGGTTACATTGTGGTTGATTATGCTTTCCGTCGCAAGTGCCATTCTTTGTGTGATACTCCTTAAAAAACTCAAACAAATTTCTACCTCACAAACATTCAGATTAAAATAAGATGATTCAAATACAAGACGTGATTCTGTCGGATGACATTTTAGAGGCGAATTTCTGTTGCGACTTGCCCAAATGTATGGGGGCTTGTTGTGTAGAAGGTGATTCGGGTGCTCCCCTCACAGAGAGTGAGTATGAAGAAATTAAAGGCATATTGCCATTAATTTGGGACGAATTGTCGCCTGCGGCTCAGGAGCTTATCCAAAAACAGGGCATTGCCTACGTGGATACCGATGGGGAGTTGGTTACTTCTATTATTAAAGGCAAGGAATGTGTTTTCACTTGTTTTGAAGAAACCGGAATATGCAAATGTGTTATCGATAAAGCCTTTCGCGAAGGCCGGATTTCTGTACAAAAGCCTGTTTCGTGTCATCTTTATCCCATTCGAGAGAGTACTGTCAACGGATTGCCTGCACTGAACTACGATCGTTGGTCAATTTGCAGTCCTGCAATAAGAGCCGCGAACCGAAACGGAGTAAAGTTGTTCCAATTTTTGGAAGAGCCCCTGGTGAGACGATTCGGAAAGGAGTGGTATGACGAGTTGTGTCAGGTTGCTGCTGTGTGGAACAAAAGGAAAATATCGGATAGATAAGTAAAATTTTTAAATTATGGACGTTGCTTTACAAAAATAATTTGCAACTTTGTATTCGTCGCTTTTGTAAATGGGATGGGATTAACTTTTTTCGTCATGATTTTCGAATAAATGAATACGATGTTCGTTTAAAATTAACAGGAAAGAAATATAATATATGTTTAAAAACATCACATTTATACCTTTATTTTTGATTCCGGTATTTATTTTCTCCGCTTGTAATACCAAAAAATCAAATATCCCGCAAGATAATGATGTTGTGTTCGATACTTTATATTTATCGCAACAAATGTTTCTCGACAACGACCCCTCCAAATCTTCATGCAATCTGGAAATCCGACTGGTTTATCCCGTAGCTTCAAAAAAAATGAATATCGACACGTTGACCAATCTTTGGACAAGTTGTATTTTCGGACAATCCAATACCGGGATTTCATTGCAGCAAGCCGCAAAATCATATATTGACACTTATTTCCAACGTTACAGGCAAGATGCCGAAAATTTTCGAGAAAACAGGTTCGATAAAGACCCGCTTTCGGCCTTAACCGATAGTTCATATTCCACATTGGAGGAAGAAGCAGATAAACCGCGAAGCGAATTCTATTCCTATTATGAAACACTCACCGATACTGTCACCTACAATCAAAATGATCTTATTTCACTGCAAGTTAGGAGTGTGAGTAATAAAGGAGGAAGTGAATCGTATGAAACTTTCAGGAATTTTGTCATTGATCTTAAAACAGGAAATATTCTTTCAGAAAAGGATATTTTCATAGAGGGATACGAACCGCAATTACGTCGAATCATCATCAACAAGCTTCTCAAACAGAACGGCGTGAATGATATAAGTGAATTGGAACAGCTTGGTTACTTCGGAGTTAACGAAATAGTTCCAAACAGAAACTTTTTGGTTGATGCAAAAGGAATCACATTTATTTTCAACAAAGGGGAATACTCGGCCTATCTTATCAGTGCCCCGGTTATTTTTATTCCTTACGAAGAGATTCGCCACCTCTTGCGTGAAAATACAACTGTTTGGAAATTAGCAGAGATTTGAAATGAGAGAATTGTTGTTGTCTTTTTTCCCCGACCTATCCGATAAACAACTCGAACAGTTCGAGTTGTTGCCCGATTTATACGCAGAATGGAATTCGAAAATTAATGTTATTTCCCGCAAAGATATCGATGAATTGCCGTTGCATCATGTGCTTCATTCGCTATCCATTGCCAAATATATTCGTTTTGCGCCCAAAACAAACATCATGGATGTAGGTACGGGAGGTGGCTTTCCGGGTATTCCGATGGCAATTTTCTTTCCGGATGTTCAATTTCTGTTGCTCGACAGCATCGGTAAAAAAATTCGCGTTGCCCAAGAAATTTCAAGAACCGTCGGTTTACAAAACGTTTCTTTTAATCATGCTCGCGTCGAGGACGAAAAAAGAAAGTTCGATTTCGTTGTTAGTCGTGCGGTAATGCCGCTTGACGATTTAGTAAAAATAACGCGCAAAAATATCTCGAATGAACAGCATAATGCACTTCCCAACGGCATTATTTGTCTGAAAGGTGGTGATTTGACTTCCGAAATTCATCGATATCGAAAGCAGGTAGAGATAACCGATCTTTCTGTTTATTTCCCTCAGCCTTATTTCAAAACAAAAAAAATTGTGTATCTGCCAATTTGAAAGCACCATTTATACGTTTCACGATAAAGATTATCGAAGAAACATGTATATTTGTAGGCGGAATGCAAGTATGTTGCTTTCCGATACACGATACAGGTAGATGAAAAGTAAATTATTCGAATTTAATCCATTGGCGGTAAACACGTATGTGCTTTCCGATGAAACCGGCGAGTGTGTAATAATAGATCCTGCTTGTTATTATCCCGACGAAAAAGCTTTATTGCTCAATTATATCATCGATAATGATTTGGTTGTAAAACACCTTTTAAATACGCATCTGCATTTCGATCATATTTTTGGTAACAATCTTATTGCATTGCAATTTGGCATTTCAGCCGAAGCTCATCCCGACGATCTATTTCTTCTCGAAAGTCTTCCGGAACAATTACGGGCATTTGGCTTCGATGATGCAAGCATAAATATTCCGACAATCGGTACATTTTTGTACCACGGCGATTCAATCAAATTCGGGAATCAGATTCTCAGAGTTTTCCACGTACCCGGCCATTCTCCTGGCAGTTTGGTTTTCTATCATGAGCCATCCGGTTCGGTTTACGGCGGCGATGTGCTTTTTAATGGAAGTATCGGGCGTACCGATTTAGAAGGGGGCAATTACGAAACACTGGTGGACGGAATACGAAATATTATGTTTTCTTTTCCCAACGAAACGATTGTTTATCCGGGTCACGGACCATTTACAACGATAGCAAATGAGAAAAAATACAATCCATTTGTAGGGATGAAATCATAGTTTTTGATTTTTTTCACAAGAATAAACCACATCACACTTGTCTTAATCTTGGATTTGCAGTAAGGAAATTCCTTATTGCATCTCACAAAACAAATTTTGAAACAATATGAAAATTGAACATTTCAAAACGCGTCATCTCGGAGTTGGAGACGATGATATGAAAGTCATGCTTGATGCGATTGGCGTGTCATCGCTCGACGAGTTAATCGATCAAACCATTCCCGAGGACATCCGGCTCGAAAATCCATTAGTGTTGCCTGCTGCTTTGTCCGAACAGGAATATGCGGAAGAGATAGCTCATTTGGCATCCAGAAACAAAATTTTTGCTTCCTATATCGGCATGGGATGGTACGATACTATAACACCGGCCGTTATTTATCGCAATGTGTTCGAAAATCCTGTGTGGTACACCTCCTATACGCCCTATCAAGCCGAAATTTCGCAGGGCCGACTGGAAGCATTGCTCAATTTTCAGACAGTTGTAAGCGATTTGACCGGCTTGCCTCTTGCCAATTCGTCGTTGCTCGACGAAGCTACGGCAGCAGCTGAAGCTGCCACAATGATGCATTCGCTTCGCTCGAAAGAAAAGCAAAAGGCCGGAGCCCAATCGTTGTTTGTGGACGAACATATTTTTCCTCAGACGCTGGCGGTTTTAAAAACGCGGATGAGTCGTGTGGGCATTGATATTGTGGTTGGAGACTATAAAAACGTAAATTTGGATGTGAATTATTTTGGTGCCATTGTTCAATATCCCGACAGTGACGGCAAGGTAGAAGATTATCGTTCATTTGTCGAAAAAGCGCATGCAGCCGACTGCAAAGTAGCCGTAGCTACCGATTTACTGGCTCTCGTGTTACTGACACCTCCCGGAGAATGGGATGCCGATATTGCATTCGGCAGTAGCCAGCGATTTGGAATTCCGATGTTTTATGGCGGACCGTCTGCTGCTTTTTTTGCAACTCGGGAAGAATACAAACGAAACATGCCGGGCAGAATCATCGGCATTTCGAAAGATGCTTATGGCAAACAGGCGCTGCGTATGGCTTTACAAACCCGCGAACAGCATATCAAACGCGAAAAGGCTACTTCGAATATTTGTACGGCTCAAGCCTTGTTGGCTACCATGTCGTCGTTTTATGCCGTATATCATGGCCCCGAAGGCCTCAAAACCATTGCCCGGCGGGTACATTCTATTGCTTCGCATCTCTCCGACGAATTAAGGGAGCTTGGTTATAAACAATTGAACGAACAATTTTTCGATACATTAAAAATAGCCTTACCTTCGGATATTTCGATTCAGGATATTAAAAACAATGCCGAACTTCGATCCATTAATCTTCGTTATTTCGAAACCGGCGAAATCGGGATAAGCATCGACGAAACGACCAACGATTATCGTGCCCACGAATTACTTGCCGTGTTTGCAATGGCAGCGGGCAGTTCGAGGGTTTTTATGTTTGACGATCTGCCTGAAAAAATTTCGCTGCGAAACAATTTTTTGCGTACTTCGCCATTTCTCACGCATCCGGTTTTCAACAGTTATCATACCGAAACCGAATTGATGCGGTATATCAAACGATTAGAACGCAAAGATATTTCGCTGGCTCATTCAATGATTTCTCTCGGTTCGTGCACGATGAAGCTCAATGCAGCATCGGAACTGCTTCCGCTCGGATATGCCGGATTTCAGAAAATTCATCCCTATGCTCCTACCGATCAGGCAGAAGGTTATCTTGAAATGATCGATGAACTAAAATCGATGCTCGCCGAAATTACCGGCTTTGCAGGAGTCAGTCTGCAACCTAATTCGGGTGCTGCGGGAGAATATGCCGGTTTGATTACGATTGCAAGTTATCTGGAAAGTATCGGACAAGGGCATCGCAACATCGTGCTCATTCCCGCTTCGGCGCATGGCACTAATCCGGCAAGCGCTGTGCAGGCGGGTTACACGCCGGTTACTGTGGCAACGGATGAAAAAGGAAATGTGGATCTCGAAGATTTTCGAAACAAAATCGAGGAATATCGCGATAATTTGGCTGCTTTCATGATTACCTATCCTTCCACTCACGGAATTTTCGAAGTAAAAATCAAGGAGATGTGTCGTCTCATTCACGAGGCAGGCGGCTTGGTTTATATGGATGGAGCGAACATGAATGCGCAAGTCGGCATTACGAATCCCGGAACTATTGGTGTCGATGTTTGTCATCTCAATCTGCACAAAACGTTCGCCATTCCTCATGGTGGAGGTGGACCGGGAGTAGGCCCTATTTGCGTGAGCGAACGTCTCGTGCCGTTTCTTCCCGGACATCCCGTGATGTTTGATAAAACAACCAATGCGGTGTCTGCGGCTCCTTACGGAAGTGCCGGAGTGCTCGAGATAACCTATGCCTATATCAAGATGATGGGAGCCGATGGTTTGACGGAAGCGACGAAGATAGCCATTCTCAATGCCAATTATTTGGCAGAAAAGTTGAAAGATGCTTACGGAATTGTATATCGGGGGGCACATGGAAGAGTGGGGCATGAGTTGATCCTCGAATGTCGTGGCCTGAAAGAAATTTCGGGAATAACCGAGACCGATATCGCCAAGCGATTGATAGATTATGGTTATCATGCGCCCACGCTGTCGTTTCCCGTACACGGCACCTTAATGATTGAACCTACCGAGAGCGAAAGTCTTGCCGAACTAAATCGTTTTGTAGATGCAATGCTCCGGATTCATGACGAAATCATCGAAGTTTCGCGTGGAGAATATACCTTCGAAGACAATGTATTGGTGAATGCTCCGCATCCCGAATACGAAGCTGTTGCCGATGAATGGAAACATACTTATCCTCGCAGTAAAGCTATATATCCGTTACCGTTTGTTGCTCAAAACAAGTTTTGGGTGAATGTGGCGAGAGTGGATAATGCTTATGGTGATCGCAATCTGGTTTCGTGCCTGTGTTAGGATGCAGATGAAAAACAGAAAACGAAAGCCCTCCGGAATGACTAAATATTCCGGAGGGCTTTTTGGTAATATGGAGATTTTGTCAGAATGTCCAATCTTTTGAAGTATGGGTTGATGTTTTGTTTGTGTTCGAAGCGTTCGGTTGATTTGTTGTGCTTCCCGTATAAAACTTCAATGCTTCAGGTACAATGCTTTGCAATTGTTTTATACGATTAGCATCGGTGGGGTGGGTACTTAAAAATTCAAAATTACTTCCTCCCCCTGCACTCTCGGCCATTCTTTGCCAGAAGGGCACAGAAACCCGCGGATCGTAACCGGCCATTGCCATAAAAATGACGCCAAGTCTGTCGGCTTCATATTCCTGTTTACGGGCATAAGGAAGCATAACACCTACCTGAGCTCCAAGTCCGAAAACTGTCTGTCCCAATTCGGATGCGGCCGCACCACCCAAAATATTTCCGGCAATAGCTCCGCCGTATTGGAGGGCTATTTGCTGACTCAGTCGTTCGTTGGCGTGTTTGGCTACAACGTGCGCAATTTCGTGCCCGACAACTACTGCCAACGAAGCTTCATCTCCCGCCACAGGAATCAATCCGCTATTAATGACAACTTTTCCGCCCGGCATTGCGAATGCATTGACGCTCTGGTCCTGAACGAGCGAAAATTCCCATTTATACTTTTGAATCTCCGTTGCATAACCGTTGTTTGAAAGATAGGATTCGACGGCAGAGGCAAGTCGTTGTCCTACACGAGCAACCATTTCGGCATCTTTCGTTCCCTTTATTACTTTTGCCGTACTCATAAACTCCTGATACTGTTTCAAACTCAATGAAATTACTTCATCGTCCGAAACAAGAAGCAGTTGCTTACGTCCTGTTACCGGCACACTGCCGCATGATTGCAGCAATACAATTACCAGTAAGGCAACTAAAGAATATGTGCTGAGTTTTTTGGATTTTACAGATCTTTCTATTTTTTTCATATTCCTGAAATATTGAAATTGTGTCGACAAAATTATGCAATATCTTTGCTGTTTTGTGTTTTATTCGTTTCGGATGAATTGGCAAGAGGTATTTGTGTTTGTTTCTCGATACGTTGTTGCGTATCTGCCAAGATTTTGGACAACCTTTGCATATCTTTGTGATCGGGAAGTTCCGAAAGATTGTTCACGTATGCTCCATACTGCTCAATCGTTTCGAAAAGTTCTTTTTTCAGTTCCCTTGCATCATAGTTGGGTTTCAATTTATCGGTTTGATGATGTTCGCCCACCATTTGCTTAAATGATTCGTTCGCATTCTTTATAGACAAGAGAACATCTTCCAACTTAAGTGTTTTGACGTAATCAGAATATTTTGAAGAGCTTAAATCAAAAACAAGCTCATCGATTCCTTGAGTTTCCACATTCAAACTCATGAAGGGAAGTGGATCATATTTATCCATCCAAAGTTCGTTCAATGCTTCATAAGCAATTGCTTCCGGCGAGTTCTCCTCGCTCATTTCGTATGTTTGCATCAATCGTCTGAAAACCGATAAGGCACGATCTCTTACTCGGTCGGCTTCAAGTGTTTTAAGGGTTATCTCATTGCTGTGAATATTGGCAAGAGCTTGCTCCAACTCATCTGTAATTGATGAGATGGTTTCGAGATATTTTTTCACGATCGGATCATCTGTTGTAGCCTTAAAATCAGATAAAGAAGCCGTGGTGATTTCTCGTGCAAAATCGATTAATTCATTTGAGTTTAAATTTTTCATATTCGGAGGTAAAAATCAAGTTGAAAAAATTGTTTACGTTTCTACAAAAGTACAATTATCTTTTTGTATGATGATCGAAAATCGAACGGTTTTTAATAAAATTTCTCCGATGCAAATCGTTCATCAATGGGATATTGTATGGTTTGAATATTACTTTCCCTTTATGAACATATTTTCGCTACTATTGTTTTAAGATAGGAAAAGGTGTGAGATAGTTTAATTAAATGTTTATTTTTTTAATATTTTCTATGTCGGCCATTAAACCATTTCAATGAATTTTCATCAAACAACTAACTCAATTTAACGAAGTATGAGCAAGGATAATAAAATATTGGAATACGATGAGGACGATTCCATTAGATTTATCAGAAAACACCTCTCCGAAGAGATGCAAAACAGTTTCTCTGACGACGAAATCAACTACGTTGTAGATCTCATGTACGATTTTTACGACGAAAAAGGATTTCTGGATGGAGATGACGATACCGAAGTGGAGATTGATGAGGACGAACTGCTTGAATACGTCATTAAAAATGCGATGAAGGATAAAATCCGAGATTTCAAAGAAGAAGAGATAGAAGCAATTGTTGCCGGTGAGTTGGCGTATTGCGATTCTCTGAATTTGTTTGATTAGACAATTTTTTTTATTAACAACAATATTTATTTAAATACAAAAACGACAATGAAAGTTATTTCGAAGGTTTTTGCCATCGCAGTTTTAGGTGGCGCAATCGTATTATCGGGTTGTGGAGCCAGCAATACTGTTAAGGGAGGTGGAATCGGTGCCGGTGCCGGAGCTGCTTTGGGTGCAGGTATCGGTGCAATTGCCGGAGGAGGCAGAGGAGCTGCCATAGGAGCAGGAATTGGCTCAGTTTTGGGTGGAACCGCAGGAGCCATAATCGGTAACAAGATGGACAAGCAGGCAGCAGAGCTCGAGAAAATCGAAGGGGCCCAAGTTGAGAAAGTAAATGATGGACAAGCTATTAAAGTTACTTTCGAATCAGGGATTTTGTTTGCAACAAACTCGAGTACATTAAATACTGAAAGTCGTGCATCGCTTGATAAGTTTGCCGAATCGTTGTTGAATAATCCCGATACCGACGTTAAAATTTACGGTCATACGGACAGCACCGGAAACGATCAGATCAACAATCCTTTATCTCAGCGTCGTGCCGAATCTGTGTATAATTATTTGGTTTCCAAAGGTGTTAGCGGTTCGAGAATGATTGCCCAAGGATTCGGATCCACACAGCCGGTGGCAGACAACAGCACTGTTGAGGGAAGAACTCAGAATCGTCGCGTAGAAGTTTACATTCTTCCGAATGAAAAAATGATACAAGATGCTCAACAGCAGGCAGGGCAGTAAATAATCTTGCTAAAATAATTTTTTACATCGCATTATCACGGCTAAATGACGCGATAATGCGATTTTTAATACGATCAATTTCCAACAAAAAATGAGCGAAGCAATATCTGTTTCAGCCACAGACAAAAGAAGCAAATACGAAGAATTATTTCCGCAACTCGTTTCTCTGATCGGTTCGGAATCCGACACAATCGCCAATATGGCTAACTTGTGTGCTGCATTGAAAGACACATTTAATTTTTTGTGGATCGGTTTTTACATCGTAAAAGTCGATCAACTCGTTTTAGGCCCGTTTCAAGGGCCGATTGCCTGTACCAGAATCGGATTTGGAAAAGGAGTTTGTGGAACTGCATGGAAAAACGGTAAGACACTTGTCGTCCCTGACGTAAATGCTTTTCCCGGACATATTGCATGCAGTTCATTATCGAAATCCGAAATTGTTGTGCCTGTTATCAACAATGAGCAAGTGATCGCTGTACTCGATGTTGACAGTGATCAAGAAGCTTTTTTCGATGAAATCGATGCTCAATATCTCGAAAAAATAGTCCGTTTGCTGAAATTTTGATTCAATTTCTTTGTCAGAAACAAACGAACCACTATCTTTGCAATCCGAAATCGCAATGAATAAACGAATGCGGAAGTAGCTCAGTTGGTAGAGCATAACCTTGCCCCAAGGAATAAAATGAAAACTAACCTTGGCAAGGAACATCCAACAAAAAGTCGTAAGAGAACGATAAAAATAAAATAAACGAATGCGGAAGTAGCTCAGTTGGTAGAGCATAACCTTGCCCCAAGGAAATAAAATGAAAACTAACCTTGGCAAGGAACATCCAACAAAAGATCGTAAGAGAACGATAAGAATAAAATAAACGAATGCGGAAGTAGCTCAGTTGGTAGAGCATAACCTTGCCAAGGTTAGGGTCGCGGGTTCGAGTCCCGTCTTCCGCTCCAAACAAACGCTTCAAGATCGAAGAGATTCTTGAAGCGTTTGTTTTTTTATAACCTCGCAAAATGATATTAGACAAATCAACCCAGTGTATTTTCCCTAAAAATCGTCGGGCTCCGCTCTTACTGCAGTTATGGTGACTTCGCTGAATGACGTATCGAAATGTGAAAGTAACATTTCCACCAGTTTGGTGTGAAAAACCGTGTATAATTTGGACGAAATATGTTTTCGATCCTTTCTCTTCAACAAACCGAACCGCAGTTCCTGTTCATCGACCCAAATTTGAGGTTTGAAAAAAGCTTCGTTTTTCCAAAGGAGGGCGCCGTATGTGAGCCGTCCGTCTGTTGTACGTTCCCATTTGTCTGCTTTTTTTGCATCGATGGCATCGTAAATCTTGTCAAGAAGCAAGTTGGGTTGATTCGTATGAATGATAATAGCCATAATGATTATAATTTTGCTTGTTCGCTGAGGAAGGCATCGATGGCTTTCTTTACCGATCCGTGCAGTAGCAGCAGGTTTTTAGCCTGCTCATACGGCAATCCCAATTCGTCCACGATCATGTTTGCGCCTCGATCGACCAACTTTTTGTTTGTTAGTTGCATGTTTACCATTTTGTTACCCTTCACACGACCGAGTTTAATCATAGTGGTCGTGCTAATCATATTTAGCACGAGTTTTTGTGCAGTTCCCGCTTTCATACGAGTGCTACCGGTTACATATTCCGGCCCGACGATCGGTTCTATTTTTATGTCGGCTTCTGCAGCAACCGGTGAGTCAGGGTTGCAGCAGATCGCGCCTGTCAGGATATGATGTTCACGGGCATGTCGAAGTGCACCGATCACATAAGGTGTTGTCCCGGAAGCAGCAATACCGACAACCGTATCGTTTTCGTTGATGTGGTGAGCAAGCAGTTCTTCCCAACCTTTTTCTAAATCGTCCTCGGCCGATTCTACCGGGTTTCGCAAGGCAGTATCACCTCCGGCAATCAATCCGATAACGTAAGTGTTGGGCATCCCATAGGTTGGAGGAATTTCGGAAGCATCCAGTACCCCCAATCTGCCACTCGTCCCTGCACCGATGTAGAACAATCGTCCGCCACGCTTCATGCGTGCAACAATGCCCGTTACGAGTTTTTCGATTTCGGGAATGGTTTTTTCCACTGCCAATGCAACTTTCTGATCTTCACGATTGATTTCGGTCAGTATTTCTCCAACCGATTTCTTTTCCAGATTGTCATACAACGACGGTTGCTCAGTTATTTTGATAAAAGTCATATTCTTGTTTTATTGATCCGATTTCCTAATTCCTTTTCGAAAGAGCCATTTTAAGCATAATATTCGATCAACCCCTCCATTGGCGAAGCAATGATTTTTCCGATCGTTGCTCCTTTTTTTGCAGCGACTTCTTTCAGATAGGGCGCATAGTGAAAGGCAATTGAGCCTACAAAATTAACTTTATTTTTGCGAAAATCGTATTGCATGACATTTCTTTCGAAGAAATCGGAAAAACAGCTGTCAACAATGTTTCGGATACTTTCGTCGTGAATATGTTCGAAAATAAATGGCGAAAAACCTGCTAAAAATCGGCTTGGGAAAGGTTGCCTGTAAACGTTGTCGATGATGGTTGCCTGATCGAGGCCGTAACGATCGAGTAATTTTTCCTTTAACCCGGCCGATAATCGATTTTTCAGTGCATCGCTTACCAGTCGTTTTCCCAGAACGGCACCGCTGCCTTCGTCCCCTAAAATAAAACCCAACGGCGGTATATGATTTACAATCCGTTCGCCGTCCCATTCACACGAATTGCTGCCTGTACCCAGAATGCAGGCGATTCCGGCTGTATGACCGCACAATGCGTGCGCTGCAGCAATCAAATCGCTGTAAACCTTAATAGGTTGTACCGGGAAATATCGATGAATTGCACGGCGAACGATATCTTCCTTTTCGGGAATGCATCCCGATCCGTAAAAATAAACGGCACTTATCGGACGATCGTTGAGCAAGGGATAAACATTTTGCCCGATTTCCCGTGCGATTTCATCCTCGGTTTGATATATCGGACTGATGCCCTTTCCGGTGAATCGATGCACGATTTCGCCTTGTTTGGATACACACCAATCGGTTTTTGTAGCGCCGCTGTCGGCAATTAAGATTTCGTTCATATTTGTCGGACGATGAATGGTTAAATTTTTATATAGATATGTTTTTTGTGTAGCCGGTAACCAAACAACCAACATATTGTCACGAATACCAGTGCGTAAAGCAACGATCCGAAATAATTTCCTGCCCATGATCGAAGAAGCACATCATACACATAGGTTTTCAGGTTCGTTGTTGCACCGTTGTGCATCACATGCAGTGTCCCGATCACATTTGCCAACACGCCGGACAATACATAGATAAATAAAGGATTTACCCCGAAAGCATGAAAAAATCTGCTCCATTTCTCCTCCCCCTCGATATCGATAATCCAAATCAGCAAACCAAGTAATTGCGCTGCAAATCCTGTTGTGGTGAGCACGAAGGTCGGACTCCAAATTTTTTTGTTGATGGGACATCCATATTGCAACAACAATCCGGCAAAGGCAAGAATGGTTCCCCAAATCATGATTTTCTCAACCTTAGAATGATTGTCCTTATTTTCCGTTATCATTTTTCCGAATAGCATTCCGATAAGCACGTGTGCAATGGAGGGGATCGTACTTAACAATCCTTCCGGATCGAATGCAATTCGATTTCCTGCAGCATTCACATCTTTATACATATGAGTTACCCCGAGTATGGCTTTATCCACAATTGCAATTATGTTGTTTTCCGATCGGTCGAAACCGTTTCCCAACAGTAAGATCAGAAAATATCCACCAAGTAGCCCGATTATTATCCATATCCGTTTTTTGTGGTTTGTCAGCACCGCAATCATTGCAGCAAATCCGTAGGCAAGTGCCAATCGTTGCAGAACTCCCATGATGCGCAGCGAATCGAAATGGGTGGCAGCCACTATCAAATTCTCGCCGGAAGAAAGGCCTCGACAAAAAGTTCCAAACCAGTTGAGGGCAAGACCAATAATGAAAATCAGGAATGTTCTTCGAACAATTTTCGAAACACATTTTTTTGTCGGCCGAAATTCAAATTTTTGGAGAGAGAGAAATGTGGATATTCCCATGATGAACATGAAAAAAGGGAATACCAGATCGGTAGGTGTCAAACCGTTCCATTCGGCGTGCCGCAAAGGTGCATACACAAAGCTCCACGATCCGGGGTTGTTTACCAAAATCATTCCGGATATGGTGATTCCACGTAAAATGTCGAGCGAAAGCAGTCGTTTGCTCGTTCCGAAGGTTGCGATCGTATTCATTGTCTAAAATCAATTTTAGCGATAGAGGTAATATTTTTTTGAAAGTGCTTTAAACGATGCCTCGTCTTTTGTCCAATAAGATTGGATATCCGAGAAACGATAATTTTTAGAAAATTCTCTGCGGATAAAGTCTGTTCCGCATACTTTGTCGAACATGTCGAATCGTTTTTCGTCGGCATGTTCAAAAACTTTCCGATCGGGATAGAGTTGTGCGGCAACTTCCATCACGTGAAACTGTATGTCCGATAGACGTGCTTTTTGAAAATCGGTAATATACACCTGCACACCTTGCAGGTTTTTTCCTTGTCCGACAGAATAATAAGGCTTGATATGAATAGGGCGAAAAATGATTCCGTGTAATTTTTTCACATTGAGAGCTTTTGCAAACTCTTCCGCATCAATCCACTCTGCGGCAAACAGTTCGAAAGGCAGTGTGTACCCCACGCCAATGGATAGATATCCCAGTTCGCCGAGAATTCCCGATGCGGGATAGTAATTGGCCGAATGAGCAAACGGAATGTGAGGCGACGCCGGTACCCAAGGCAATCCTGTGTCGTCAAACGACATTTTTCGTTTCCATTTTTTCATTTTCACTATGGTGAGTTTGCAAGGATTTTCGTGCATGAATTCTCCGTTAATCAATTTGGCCAACTCTCCGCAAGTCAACCCATAGATGTAAGGAATTTTCAGTTGGCTGACGAACGATATAAAATTGTCTTCCGTCAAACAACCTTCCACTTTGGTTCCGGTAAGCGGATTGGGTCGGTCGAGTACGATAAACTCAATTCCGTTTTCTGCTGCGGCTTGCATTGCCAAATACATAGTGGATATATAGGTATAGGATCTTGTACCGATATCCTGTATGTCGTAAACCAACGCGTCGATGTTGGCGATCATTTCTGTGGATGGCTTTCTTGTCTTTCCATAGAGCGAATAAACGGGCAACCCTGTATTCGAATCGACGAATGTATCCACTTTGTCTCCGGCGTAAACATCGCCCCGCACCCCATGTTCGGGTCCGTAAAGAGCCACAAGTTGCACCGAAGATGCTTCGTGCAGAATGTCGATGGTCGATTTCAATTGGTTATCAACTCCCGTCGGATTGGTGATCAGTCCGATGCGTTTTCCTTTCAGCACCTCGAAATTGGTTTCTTTCAACATTTCGATGCCGGTTTTAATCCTTATTTTCTGCGCAAACAATGCGTTGCCATTCCCATTTAACCAGAAGCCGGCGAGCAATATAAAAACAATTTTGTATTTCATCTTTTCTTTAATTTCTTGTTTTGTCCTTGATTTTTTTCTTTCCAAATTCAGGATCGATTTTCATGAATGGAATCACAAGTAAGGTAGGGATGGAACAAATCAAAATAAATATAAAGAAATTATGATATCCCAACTGTTCCTGAATCCAGCCGGCAGCCATGCCCGGCAGCATCATTCCCAAAGCCATGAATCCAGTGCAAATGGAATAGTGTGCGGTTTTGTGTTCTCCGTCCGAAAAATAAATCAGATAGAGCATATAAGCAGTGAACCCGAATCCGTAGCCAAATTGCTCGACAGCGACTGCCAAATTTATCCAAATGAAATTCTCGGGATGATAGGCCGAAAGAAAAATATAAACGATGTGTGGCAGTGTAATTGAGAGCGCCATTGGCCAAAGCCAGAACTTCAATCCTTGTTTTGATGCTACTATTCCTCCCAGAATTCCGCCCAGCGTGAGAGCGATAACTCCTACCGTGCCGTAAACCAATCCTACCTGTTCGGTGCTCAGTCCCATGCCTCCGACAGTCTTTGAGTCGAGCAGAAAAGGCGATGCCATTTTTACCAGCATGGCTTCACTCAATCGATACAACAACATGAAGGCGATTGCCAATAGAATGCCTTTTTTTGTAAAAAACGAAGCAAACGTCGCACCAAAATCTTTGATAATGCCTTCGATGGTATTGTTGCTTCCACCTTTATCGGAAGAGGGTTTCGGTAAAATAAACTGATGATAGAGAAACAACCCTATAAACAGTCCTGCTACAATGAAGAATGCAATGCTCCATGCGAATGAAATTTTTCCCGTAACTCTTTCGAGATAACCTGCAATGATCACCAAAACTCCCTGCCCGAAAATGGTTGCAAACCGATAAAATGTGCTTCGTATACCGACAAAAAATGATTGCTGCGAATCATCCAGTGCGAGCATGTAAAAGCCATCGGCAGCGATGTCGTGCGTAGCCGAACTGAATGCGAGCAGCCAAAAAATGGCAAGCGAGGCTTGCAGGTAAAATGGAGTAGGCAGCACAAACGCAATTCCCGCAAATCCTGCACCGATGAGCATTTGCATCGACGTTATCCACCATCTTTTAGTTTTTATCAAATCGACAAACGGGCTCCACAACGGCTTGATCACCCACGGCAAATAGAGCCAACCGGTATAAAGGGCAATCTCGGTATTCGATATTCCGAATCGTTTGTACATGATAACCGCTACGGTCATTACTACTACGTAAGGAATGCCTTCGGCAAAATATAGCGTGGGCACCCAAGTCCAGGGAGAGCGTGTTTTGTGTTGTGTTTCGAGATTCATTCTTATTTAATTACAAATTACAAATTACTAATTACTAATTACAAGTTACAAGTTACCAATCACCAAGTTACAACTCCATATTTCTTTTGGTGGTTTTTTGAATGGCGGTGATGATGCGTAAGATTTCTTCCAAATCGGAAATCAGGCTCGAAAATTGTTCGTCGTTTATGTATCCGGTATCTTTTAATAATCGAAGCCAATAGTTTGTTTCTCTTGCTTCACGATAGGATATGCCTAATTTTGCGAGAAAATCTTTTTTTGAAAGTCCTCCGACAGCTTCTTCAATATTTGCGCCAATGGATGTACCACTTCTCAATATTTGTTTTGATAATTCATATTCTTTTTTTTCTGCTGTTAAATATTGATATAATTTGATGATTCGTATGGCGTAACTGTAGCTTTTTTGTTGAACAATATTTTCACTTTCCATGCCTTAATTTGCTAATTCATTGGTAATTAGTAATTTTGTAATTAGTAAATTTTTTCTATCTTCGCTCCTGGAAAGTAATGATTTAGGATCTGCAGGTAATCATATCCCTGTTCCGCCATCATGGCTGCGCCAATCTGACAAAGGCCTACGCCGTGTCCCCAACCGGCGCCGGTGAGAGTGAATTGTGATGGGATGACTTCATCGTCTTCGTCATCGACATCCACCACAAACGCCGAGCTGTAGAGGTGCGATTTCGACAGGGTGCGCCTTATCTCGAGCTCTTTGCCTATCGTCATCACCCGTTCGGTGCCGATGATTTTCAGGCGGACGATGCGCCCCGATGTTCCACGTTCGAGTGGTTCGAGGCTGATGATTTCGCCGAAATCGATGCCGGAACGTTCACGGATCAAACTCGAAAGCTCCTCCTGAGAATAAACGACTTTCCAACGAAAGAAATCGGCCGTTTCCTGATCGTAATCGTTCAACACTTGTCTCAAGATGTGGACATCGTGTGTGTTGCAAAATGCCGGAGGCGCACTGCGAATCCATTCGTCGGCATTTTCTTCGATGGTGAGATCGGGCAGGACAAACGACGATTCCAACGTGTCGGCTTTTCCTTGCAGATAAGGGTAGGACACCGGTTCCCACACGTTTTCGAATGTTTCCATTGCTCCGCCGCAACATTTCGAAAAGCGGGCATCGCAAATCACCCCGTCATACACGAGTGTTTCGCCACGCGTTTCTTCAATCACCGTCTTCACCAATGCAGTCGATTCTTTCGTAATTCCCTGATAGCGTTGGCAATGATCGTCGGCACATACGTCGAAGTGAAGGTGATCTTCGCGATCGTACCAGCGAATGAGTTCGGTGGACGTTCGGTATTCGGTTCGATAATTGGTGTCAATCGATTTGTTTTTCGCGGTTTGTGCCAATAGCCAACTGCGGGAAATGACGGCGTGTGCCTTGAGTAGCTGTTTCGAACTCGTTGCGCTCATTTCGGACGAAATCACGCTGGTGAGGTAATCTTCGAGCGCAACAATGTTGATGGCCGTAACCGCATCGTTTTCGACGATGAATTTCAATCCACCCAAAAAGCGCTGATCTTCTTTTCGTTCCCAATGGAAGTCCACGCCGATGATGACATCCTTCAACTCGAATGCATTTTTGTGCGGATCGGCAGGTTGAAAGACAATTTCGTCGTAGCGCCGGTCGCGAAACAAAATTTTTCCCTCCGACCATTCTACCGAATAGCTGCCGGCTTTCACGAGGTCATCGCTCAGCCGATAATCCGAGAGGAGCGAAAATGTTATCGCAGGTTTTTCGAGCAATATGCCTACCTGAATAAATGGTTCATTCATTATTCGTAATATATTGGGTGCTTGTTGTTTATAAATTCTTTCTCGCTTGCAATTCCCATGTGCGGATGCGATCCTTGTAGAAATTGTTGGCGTTCGTTTTTTCGATGCTCAAAGCGGCATCCGAATTACCTTCCCAACGACGACACAAATAAAGCACGTCGTAAATGCGACCAATTTGAAATCGACGCGAGATATTCAGTCCGAGTGCATAATCCTCGCCATAGCTGGTGTTGGGCAGTTTTATTTCGCGAAGAACGGGGGTATAAAATGCTCTTGGTGCTCCGAGTCCGTTGATGCGCAGTGCATTGTTGCGTCCGTTCTCGGGTGTCCATTCACGATGATCGATGATCCCGGGCGGAATCATTTGCATGTCGAAATTTGTCATTTGATACGTACCTACCACCATTGCACAGTTCTGTTCATAAAAGGCATTCACGATTTTCTGCAGCGTGTCGTTGCCGCTGTACACATCGTCGCTGTCAAGCTGAACGGCAAATTTTCCACATTTGGGATGGTGTATGCCGAAATTCCAGCAACCGCCGATGCCCAAATCGTCGCGATCGGGAATGAGATGAATCAGCCTATCGTCTGTCGAAAACTCATCAATGGCTTGTGTGGTGCCGTCGGTGGAATGGTTGTCGATTACGATGAGGTTGAATTTGAAATCGGTTTGCTGTGCGAGCACCGAGGCGATGGCATCCTTAATGGTTTTTACCCGATTGCGGACGGGGATAATAACGGATGCTTCGTATTCGAATGTTCCCTTGTCGAATTCGATTTTTTCGAATTTGGGCTTCAGATAGGCTCCGATTTCCTTGAGGTGTTGCGTACAGGCGGCTTCCATTTCTATTTGGAGTTGCCGGTTTTTGGGATCGACGTAATCGAAAATCTTCTGTCCCGACAATCGGGTATCTTCTTCCACTTCGGTGTAAAGGTATTCGTTGATGTGAACCGGCAGACCCTGTTGCGACATTTTCAGCCGAAGGCTGTAAAGCCCCGCAAACAGATATTTTTCGGCTCGCATTTTGCGTGCAGCATCTTTCAGCGCTTTTGTACGGTAGAGGATGAGCGAGCCAAAATCGAAATCGTCGCGCAAACTTCCTTCCTGATAGTCGATCACCGGATGATTTTTCTTTTCGCCATTCGTCGTCGTATAGTAGTCGGAATAAACCATTCCGGCCTTTGTGTCTTCTGCAATTTGCACCATGCGCTCCATTGCAAAATATCCCGGTCGGAGAACGGTAGATTTTTGATAGAGCAACGCAAAGGCTGACGTGCACTTCCGAGCAATTTTTCGGATGGTTTCAGAACTGTAGAGCGAATCGATTTCGATGTTCTTACACCCTTTGATGGTTTCTTTTACATCCGGCGGGGTCAACAGAAAAATTTTATGTATCGATTCCGATTGTTTCAGTTCGGCAACCGTTGCTGCGGCTTGTTCAGGTTGTGAGTACAGGATGAAGGCATCTATTTTTTTCATGTTATGCGATATGTTTTAAAAATTTTCGATAAAGTTATTCCATTGCCTTGAGAATACCGCCAATCAGTTCATTTTTTTTATGCTGATCTTTCACCGATTCGATCGGGAAACCCAAAACGCACGAACGATATTTTTCTCCTTTATAAAAAACTCCGGCACTTTTATTGTTTTCTGCATAGCGAAAAACGGTGTAGGCATTGTTCCCGACCGGTTCTATCGCATCAGGATGTTCCACTGCATAGCTTTCGTTGTTCAGTGTGTTGTAGTATTCGTAATTGCCGGCTATGGATGCAAATGGCGAGGCAACGGATTTTATTTTTCCGGCAACGGCACCATTGCTGTTTCTCAATTTAAATTTCAGGGTTTGTTCCGCCCAATTGCGATCGCGATCGGTCGCACGGGGATTGTCCCAAAAGTCGCTTCCCACAAAAGCTCCGCTTACGAGGATATTTCCGCCTCCATTGCAGTAGCTCGTAATGATTTCCTGAATCTTTGGTGAAAATGTTTTGTATTTCGGCGGCATCGCGCCTCGAGCAACGCTCCACTCGCGCTGTTTACCCAATATCCAGTCCACAAGGTGGTAATTCGACAAATTCACCGCTCTGTTTTCCACCGCAGCGGCAGAACATGAAATGAACGAATATCCCGCTTGAGCAAAGCCCTGTCCGTGAACGTAAGGATAGTCGAACGTGTTGCCGGCAATTTCGGTAGTCTCGTAATCGGCATTACTTTCGCCGAAACCGGCTGCATCGTCGTCCATCCAGGGAATAATGCGGCGAAACTCGTGCATCTGTCCCGTAAAATGGTGATCCGAAATATAGGGCACACCGTTGTCCACATTCCCGACGAAACCCGCAAGGCTGTCGTTGGAAGCCGTAAAACTGTAAGGTGCCGAAACTCTGGTAAAGCCGTTCACGATAAGCGCTTCGCCTTTCTGATTCGAACGGCGGTACACCGACAGGATTTCCGAAGGGAAGCTCTTGCCGCCGTCATTCGCAGCTACCACACGATAGCTGTATATTTTGTCTTTTTCGATGGGCAGTTTGCAATGCGCCGATGTTACGACGATTCCGTTATCGAAACCGCTTCCGTCGATGCGTGTATAGACGATGTATTTCGCAGGTTGTGCCGATGGTTCAGAAGGATCGGGTGTGGGCTGCCACGACAGTTCCACTTCCGTGTCGCCCGAAAAGGTGGCTGCAAAATCTTTTACCGGCAAGGGTTGCACGACATAAGGTCGGTTATATTGCGAAGCAATGAATTTGAGCATTCCTTTGTAAACAGCGCGGCTGACCGTGAAACGAAACGCAGGATCGAGTCCGTAGCGCATGTCGGCAAAATTTTGGTGCGAAAGCAGTTCGAGCAACATGGTAGGGACGTTGGGGACGCGTGCTTCGGCATACGATCGGTTCCACATCGCACGACGTGTCCAGTCGGGTTCGAAGTTGCGGCGAATGTCGTCGGTAACCTGTTGCATAATCAACTCGGTGAGGTCGCGCGAGGCCTGACGCGAAGTTCCGTTTTCGAATCGTTCGTCGTTGAAGTGCGTCATGTAAATGCCGAGCGTGCCCACGATGCTGTCGCCCCAAAGTGTGCCCGCATCGCTGTGAAAGGCAAATGCCAGATCGATGGGTATTTTCAGTCCTTCAGCTTTGGGCAGAACCGATGAACCTCCTGCCAGATAATTTACCCAATAGCCGCGACTTGCATAGTCGTCGGTGTAATCGTTTTTCCCTTCCGAGCGGTTGTAAATGGTGTCGGGGATTCCTGCCCATTGCTGCCAGTAGCGCGATCCTTCCGCATAGCGTGGATAGCCGCTCGTTTCGGGCGAGTAGGGGATAGCTGAAACGGTTATTTTTTTGTTGTTCGCTGTTTCCGAACTTTTTATGTTTTCGCTCTCGAATCCTTCCATATTCGGCATTCGGGCGATATTTCCCATACCTCCGCCTATTTTCACGGCATCGGCGACGATGGTTTTCCCCGCTTTTCGCGATTTGTTGGATAGCACCACTTTGTTTTCTTTGCCCGGTTCGAAAGGAAAGTATCCGAGAAAAATCCACGTGCCTCCACCCATTTGTTGATTTACGGCAAAACGAGTTTCTCCGCCGGCATGGTGCACGGCGTAATGTGCGTCATTGGCACTGTTTTTCGTGCTTTGATAGGCCACATACACGCCGTAAGTATCTTTTTGTGGAACATCAAACGACCATTCCGCGACGCTTTCTTTTCCTTTCGCAATGGTTTTTGCCTGACGTGCCGATCCCATCCGGAAAGGATTTTCGCCGTCGAGATATACTTTTTTCGGATTGGCAAAACCGGGATTTTCCGTATTCTGCCAAGTTTCGCTGCCTGACGTTTCGTGATAGGCCGTTGCCGGCGCACTTCCGTCGTTATCGATGATCAATTCCGTTTTGTTGTAATCACGTTCGCGAGGGAGCAATACGTTGGCGCCGGCGTTTTCGAGCATGGGCACCAAAAAGGGAACGACATAGCTTTGCGTATAAAGGTCTTCTATCGTTTGGAAAATGCGGGCGCGCTGCCATTCCCACCGCCCGAGTTTTTGCTCGTAGTAATATCCGTGACTTTGCCACAAAGCGATGTGATTGTTTGCCAATCCTTTGTCCGCTTTCCCGGCCGGATCGGAAAGGTCGGTAACGAGAGGGGTCGTTACTTTCGGTGCGATGAGGCGACTTTTGTCCTTGTGAGCGGTTCGATAGAAGTTTGGGATGAGATTGCTGATTTCCTGCTTATCGCTATAAATGGCGAGGCGATATTTTTTCATCTGTTCGGGTAAGTACTGCCGCACACTGTCATAAATGTGCCGAACCGTGTTTTCGCGCATGGGAAGGTACGAAAGCGCCGGATTGACATACAGTTCAACGGTCTTTTTGCGATTGTTCACCGACGTGCAGTCTATTTGTATGGTCGCCTTGCTGTGAAGGGTTTCATAATAAACGTTTGTCAAGAAGGCATTTATCTTTATTCGAGAGGCATTGTCGATGGTTTGCTGACCGAATATCGCAATCGAAGACAGAAAGATGAAAGCAGTGATGAGCGTGGTTTTTTTCATTGATTCGGATTATTTTGGATTTGCTACCCTGCAGGGTTTAGTTCATAGGTTTCGAAGGTATAGTCGTAGGCATGTTTCTCGTCCGACGAATGTTTTTCGGCATCCAACTGTTTCCAATTTGTCCAGTCGATATCGGGGAAAAAGGTATCGGCATCGCCGAAGGTGTGATGAATGCGGGTGATATACAACCGATTTACGCAGGGTAGGGCGGTTCTGTACAAGTGTGCTCCGCCGATGATAAAAATTTTCTCGTCGTCGGTCGTGGCTTGCTTTATTTCTTCGAGGGTACGACAGATCCTGCATCCCGGAAAATCTTCAGCCTTCCCCGAAGTCAACACGATATTTTTGCGATTGGGCAATGCCCCTTTGGGCAACGATTCAAAAGTTTTTCGTCCCATCACCACCGTATAGTTTTCGGTGATGCGTTTGAAGTGTTTCAAATCGTTGGGCAAATGGCACAGCAAGTTGCCGTTTTTGCCGATAGCATTTTTTTCGTCCAATGCCACCACAATGGCTATTTCTCTATTCTCCATTTCTTATTTCTAACTTCTCATTTCTCATTTTTCATTTCTCTTCCCGCCTTGAAACAGGGTTACAGAAAAGTTCTCGCAGATCTTCGCAAATTTCCTCGCAGATTTTCGCAGATAATTTTGTGGAAATTGTGGCGGTAAATTTACAATTCCGAGTTCTGAGCTCCTATTTCCAACTTCTGACTTCTCATTTCTTATTTTTCATTTCTCTTCCCGCCTTGAAACAGGGTTACTGAAAAGTTCTCGCAGCCTATTGCCGAAAAAATCAGCGTTAATCAGCGAGATATTCAATCAGCGTTAATCAGCGAGAAAAAGTTCGGAAAAAGATTTCACGCAGATTTTCGCAAATTTCCTCGCAGATGTTCGCAGAAAAACAACAAAGATCGCTGCACTGCAGTTCCGTCTTGGTGCGCTCAAGTCATTTCATGCAAAGATTTCAAAACCACATGCTTGCGAGAGTGATTCGCTATCCACTGTTTCCATCAATGAATCAACAAATCGTTAAATTCTCAAATCACCACCAACCTCCAACCTCCAACCTTACACACTCACTTCCCCTTTGATAGCCGGGTGCGGATCGTAGCCGATCAGTTCGAAATCTTCGAACGTGAAATCGAAAATATTTTTCACGTCGGGATTTAGTTTCATCGTTGGCAGTGGGCGCGGATCGCGGGTGAGCTGCAGCTTCACCTGCTCCAGGTGATTCAGATAGATGTGTGCATCGCCGAGCGTGTGAACAAAATCGCCTTCCTGCAAACCCGTAACCTGCGCCATCATTTTCAGCAGCAGTGCATACGAAGCAATGTTGAACGGTACGCCCAAAAAAATGTCGGCGCTGCGCTGATAGAGCTGCAAACTCAGTTTGCCGTCGGCTACATAAAACTGAAACAGGGCATGGCAGGGAGCCAGATGCATTTCGGGCAATTCGGCCACGTTCCATGCACTGACGACAATGCGGCGCGAATCGGGATTGTTCTTGATCGTTTCCACCGCTTGCGAAATCTGATCGATGGTGCCGCCCTTGTAGTCGGGCCACGACCGCCACTGACGGCCGTAAATGGGGCCGAGATCGCCGTTGGCGTCCGCCCATTCGTCCCAGATGGTTACTTTGTGATCGTGCAGATAGCGGATGTTGGTGTCGCCGCGCAAAAACCACAGCAGTTCGTAGATGATCGATTTCACGTGAAGTTTTTTGGTCGTGAGCAGCGGAAATCCCTCGCTCATCGGGTATCGGCTTTGATGACCGAAAACGCTGATGGTGCCGGTTCCGGTGCGGTCGTCTTTCCGAACGCCTTCATCCGACACGCGTTGCAATAGATCGAGATATTGTTTCATTTTTCGTTTTGTACTAGTAAAAAACAAAAATAACCAATTTTCCGTTTCAACCCACCGATTGCCAACCGGAAATTAGGGTGGTCGAAAATAAAGACCTAACAGGTTTTCAAAACCTGTTAGGTCTGGGAGAACTGTTGGGTTTGAATGATATCGGTTATTGGAAGAGAAAAAAAAGAAACCTAACAAGTCTCCGAGATCTGTTAGGTCTGAGTTATTTCGGTTGTTGAATAGAAACCTAACAGGTTTCTAAAACCTGTTAGGTTTTGGGTTTTGGAGATTTTATTCGGTTTTTATTCCATCGGTTTAATCATACTTTCGATAAAGGCAATTTCTTCGTCCGTCAGGCCGTATTTGGCATAGAGCTGGCGGTCGATGTCGGCTATCGGCTTGCTCCAATCAATGTCCGAAGATGAGGTAAAGTCTTGAAGAGGAACAAACTGAAATTTATCTTTTGCAATATTTTGAGTTAGAAGTATTGTAGATAATAGAAATCGCACCAATTTTGTTTTCATGTAATTTTTTAAATTGAAAGCTTCACTTTCATCATCAAATACTGAAAGGAGTAAATAAGATTCAGTACAAATTACATTTGGTGGTAAAACTTCTATTTTAGATATTACCTTTTTCCTTCCTTCTTTATCGGATTGCCCTGCATGTTCTGCGCTGGTTTTTGACATTATTACTTTCCATTTTTCAATCAATTCTTTATTAATAATAACGTCTTCAATATCAACATATGAAATTCCATGACTTCCAAATAATTTAACAGAGTTAATCTTTGGCTCTTTATATCCCACAATATAACTTCTTAATCCAAAAGGTTTACTACTAAAAACAACAGATGAAAAATTATTCATTTCATCTTTAACCTTATTTATTATATCTATGGCTTCGCCATCTCTAATGAATGTTTCGAATTCATTTAGTTGACGGCTTGTTATGATTTTATTGTTTTTTTTAATATTTATAACTTTGCATGGACCTTTATAATTATTGTTCCATAAAAAGTAACAAACTCCCCCAGCAATATCAACATTTTCAAAACAATCTCGCGAATCATCATAATCGACAAGTTTTTGAATTCTTAAATCATTAAGCATTTTTTCTCTAAACTGATCTAAACCCCGCCCTCCACTATACCATTTTGATGGAATAATCATGCTAATGTAATCAGGTTTGATTAATTTTGCTATTTCTACGAACCGATTATAAACCGGAATAGCACTTGATCCTGTTCCTCCTCCATCCATCACCTGATACGGCGGATTACCTACGATTGCATTAAATTTCATATTGTCGTTGTTGTTTGATTTCCAATAAGTTTTTCCTTGTTTTACTTTTTCTGCGAAGTTGGCCGATTTGTTGGTAATTTGATTGACCAAATCTTCGAAGTAGCGTGTATTGACTTTGGCCTTGCGGAAGCCTGCCAGCGTCCGTTTGGTAATGCTTTTGGCCATCGGCGTTTTGCAGATGACAAAAATATTCTCGGCAATTACTTGATCCCACACCGCCATTTGCTGTTCGGGCGTGCCGTCGCCGTCGGGATATTCCGCTTTCAGTCGCGAACGGTAGATGCCATACGCCATATAAAGCGGATAAAGTCCCGATTTGGAATTGATTTCGAGAATGCGGGCGTCGGGAGCAAACACCTCTTTCGTCACTTCGCCCTGATCGACAAATCGGGGCTCTTCGAGTGTGTGTTCGAAAGTTTCATCATAAAACACGTATCCACCCACACAATCGCCCATATGCATATTCACCACGCGCCACGGCGTAAGCACAGTTTCCTTGTCGGGGTTGCGAAACGTGTTGAAAATAGTGGTGATGCGTCCAATGCGCTCTTCCACGCTCACATTGTCGGCAGCACGTGCCATCGCCCGGATGCGTTTGCCGGCAGCGCGGAACACGTCGGGTTCGTAGTATTTCTTGAATTTTTCGAATACTTCTTTGGTTATCCCTCTCGGCATGAATTCTTCCCACGATTGATCGTCGGTGAGATGCGTGAAATTGTCGATGGTAAGTTCTTCGTCTTCGTTGCTGACATCTGCTCCATAAATCAGGAGTGGCATACGGATGGAGATGCCTCGCAGGATGGAAACGGCCGTGTCGCGGTTTTTCTTTCTTTCCGCTTTTTCGGCAAGCAGTCGTTTTTCTTCTTCGGTAAGTTCTTCCCGTTTGCGTTTCTTCTGTTCGATCTTCTCCAGCTTCTCATATTCTTCGTTGGTGAAACCTTGCTTGTTCAGGTCGATATCGCCGCTTTTGGGCATCGCCTTCGTGCTGCCGATAATTCTTTTGAGACCGTCAAAGTCTTTCAGTTCCACCTCTTCCAATTGCATCAAGTGGTCGTTGTTGTAGAGATAGCCATCCTCGAATCCGTTGCGGACTACCCGTTCCACATACACTTTTTTCAGCTGTTCAAGCATTCTGTCGACGTTGTAGGTTTTCATGCGCGAACCTTCGACGGCAATGATGGGACAGAAGTTGAGAAATTCGCCCATTGTTTCGCGGTCGGACATGGATGTTTTTCCGGCTTTTGCCGATATTTTGGCCGTTTCGGCAATTACCCTGAGGGTGCGGTCGGGAGCAAAGTCGAAAACAAAACATTCTTCTTTTACGCGTCCGTTGATTTCGGCAGGCGTCTGCACGCGGAAAATGGTCTGCATGTAGGAGGCAGCCGAAGTGTTGTACGATCCGGAAAGCATAAACACAGCAGTCCATGCCGGCACAGAAACTCCCATTGTCAGCCTGCCGCACGATAGCGTAATGGTGTAAGTTTCTTCCGGATGCTTGCCGATAGCTTTCTGCACTTTTTTGAGGGCATCTTCGTTGGCTTCTTCCTCATCGCCTTCGCCTGCCACGTTCACGATCGTGAATTGCGAAAAAACAGGGTGTTTCTTCAACATAGTACTGAGTGCCCGTGCTTCCTTGACACCCGGAACCATCCAGAGCGAATGGCGGAAGTAGTCCCGATATTCGTCGGTGGAGTAGGGGTAATTGCTTTCTTCGTCCTTTTTCGAAATCAGATTGAGAAATGAATGAACATCTTTTTCGTGAATAAATTGGCCGTCGGCATTTACCCTGAAAAATTCGTGGAAATTGAAAGCCAGGTCTTCATCGGCATATTTTGGCAGCAGATTGCCCAGGTCGTAGGTAAATATATTGAGGCGGGGAAGAGGTGCATAGGGATTGTGATCGCCCAAATGCGTTTTGTCCCAATCGGCTTTGGCACGCTGTTCCATCACATAATCCCAAGTGTAGATTTGATCCTCCTTGAAATCGTCGAGCAAATTAAACGGCGTCCCCGACAGGCGCAACACTTTGGTTTCCGGCTTCGCCAGCTCCTGCATCACGGCTTTGCCCAACTCGGTTTGCGTTCCTTCGTGAGCTTCATCCACGATGATTAAATCCCAAGGAGTGGCGAAAACTTCATCATTTTTGTCGAAATTGCCGCCTACCAACTCGGATCCACGCAAGTCCTGCATTGATGCAAAATAGACGTATTTGCATTCGCCTTTTTTACAGCGTTGTTCGAGTGTTTCAAAAGTATGTCCGTTGTTTTTTGAACCATACGAAAATTCGGGGCGGTCGTAGAATATTTTTCCGAAATCTTCAAACCAGCCGGCATCCACCACAGGACGATGGGTGAGAATGAGCGTGCGGGTAAAATTCATTTCCTTGACTACCTGCAATGCCGAAAGCGTTTTTCCGAAACGCATTTTGGCATACCAAAGCATCTCGTTGCTGTTTCGGAATTGCTTTTTCGTTTTGTCGATTGCTTCGCGTTGTTCAGGTCGGAAAACGATGGGGCTCCTGTCGTTTGTGATTTCGCCGGCATTGAGCGATTCCCGTCCTTCTTTTACGGCAGCAATGGCTTTTTTCACCGTTTCGAGGTCGGTAACAAACCATTCGTTGGCTTTGTTCTGCGTGTCGAACGTTTTTCGTTGAATGCCCGATCGGGTGAGGACATTGTGCACTTCAGCATCAGAAAAAGAATGAATAATCCCATTTTTTGAGTAAACGGCGAGTTCGGTATAAAGCAATTCGTAGTGAATGCCCGCCGTTTGCGTGTATTGATTGATGCGTTTGCGAGCGGCATCGTTCAGCGCTTTGCTGTTGGGCGCAAGTCCCCAAATGTTTTCGTCGTCCGAAGTTGCTTCTCCGATTTTCAGACAGCCCTGATGTTCCGTATCGTTGATGCGGAAGACGTAAATGAGTTTGAGCTTGAGTGACGAAGTGAATTTCATCAGCGGTTGATTTTTATTTGTTTATTTTCTTTTCTTCTATACCTAATATTTAAACCTATTTAAACCTAACAGGTTTTGAAAACCTGTTAGGTCTTTCTTTTCACAATTTAGATATCGTCCATTCTATCTTCCAGATACAATTTATTCAGATTGTGCCAATATTCAAAATTGGCAGCATCGCCAAACAAACTCATTATATATTCGCCGTTGAGAATTTTTAGACCTAACAGGTCTCTCAGATTTGTTAGGCCTTTATTTTTTTCGTCCGTTTCTTTCAGACCTAACAGGTTTTCAAAACCTGTTAGGTCTCTATTGGTATAATATTTATACGACGAATAAGGGTACGATTTGAAATCGTCGGAAAAACCATGTTTCACGGGATTCAAATGAATATAGGCAATCAGCTGCATCAGATAATCCTCATCTTCTACGCGTTTGCGATGCAAATGTTCCTGAAAAAGGCTTCCCGTACGAAAGTACGTTTTATTTATAGACTTCGTATAGGCATTAAACAAATTGGAGAACGGGAGGTATGTTTTTTGTTTGTATTTATCTTCTAAAAACTGTTCGTCTTTTATCCTCAATGCCAAATGAAAATGATTTTTGAGCAGACAGAAAGCATATATTTCTGAAACCGGAAACAAATATTTTTCTATCAAGGAAAGAAAATAGGTATAATTCTTTTCCTCTTTGAAAATATCTTCTTTGTTGTTTCCACGATTGAATATGTGATAGACAACTCCGGGTTCAAAAAAATCCTGTTTCATATCCGAATAGTTTTTGTTTCTTTTTCTAAACCTAACAGGTTTCTAAAACCTGTTAGGTTTTGGAGTTAGGTTTTTTATTTTGTTCGTTTTTAGAGACCTAACAGGTCTCTGAGACCTGTTAGGTCTTATATTTTGGAATCAAATCGATAAATCTTATTTTCTTTCCTTTTTTATTTGTTGCGGTATCTTTAGCTCCCCAGTCTTTAATCAGGCAATAAATGCCGTTGTGTTGTCTAATGTTATCTTTGAGGCATCCTTCACAAGATGTTTCTTTGATTTCGATTTCACCAAACAGGTTGGGTTCCGTAGTAATTTTTGTACTGCAACTGTTTGGCACAACCCCTTTCAACCCATCCATCTGCCACACGTTCCACGATATGATATAAGCAATATAACGGATCGATCTGAGTTGTGGCGGTTTCCGAAATTTTTGGATATAATTATCGATAAACGTATAAAGCATGGCTTCGCGTGCCAGCAATAGGCTGTCGCCCTGCCACTCGAAAGCGTACGTGTTTTTGTAAGCCGTTTGAGCAGCGTCGAGCCATTTGCTTGTGGTATCTGTGTTTTCGCTGACGACACGCAGTTTGCGATCGAGAAGCCCAATGCGATTTTCAACCGGGATATATTCGCCGGTGGTGGTGTCGTAACGGCTGGTAATGTAGGGAGCTTCGCCACAAGTTATCTCGAGACGGGTATCGCGTACATAGTCTTTCCATGTTTTATTATCGGGAAAAGTAATTTTCACGGGATTGGGCTTCCATGAATGGACCCCATCGGAGTTTATGATTTCCGTGTTAAATACATTTTTCCTTCCGAACCATGCATCGTCGATCAAATTATTTTGTGCATTGCAAATCCACAAAGGAGTAAAAACTTCTGCCATATCGCGAACGCGCATTTGCTGCAGAAGTTTATCTTTTTTCACCCTCGGCATGATGATATGCCCACGTTCACCGGTGATCAGTTCGGGCTGAATTGGAGAATCGTATTCGTATCCGCTCCCAAACTCCCTATAATTATCGGTAGCCCAAAAAATATTCTTTTGTGTGGTATGATCACGCAAAAGTATTTCCAATACTTCCGGATATTTATTCCGTATTTCGTTTTCTAATATATCGACTTCGTTGGACATGAATCGTTGGTCTCGTTTTGTTTATTGTTCTGGCAGATTTTCTAATCCTTTTGAATTTTTATCACGATAAAAGTAAGCAAATATAACTATTTTTTTCTTTCTTATCTGTTTGCTCCCGGAATATCTTCACTTTGCTTCGTGCCGAACGCCCATTTTGCCGCTGCATTATAGGGTCTCCCTTTTGCGGAACGGCCAATTGCTATTCGAAAAGGTTACCGGACTGTTAAAGGAACGATAATTTTCCGCCGAAAATTACGACTTGTTATCACGAGGAACGGCTTTTGTGCAGACACAAAACCTACTTTCCGCTATGAGGAACGACTTTTTATCGGTGAAACACCCCTTCCGCAGGATGCGGAGCACCCTGTTTTTGCCGAATTGCCCCCTCCTCATCACGCGGAACGACCTTTTACTATCGCAACAACTCACTCCGCAAAATGAGGAACGACCTTTGTCATCCTAAAAAGGTTGTTCGGCGTTAAAAGGAACGGCCTTTGTTCGCAAACATAACTCACTCGTCGCCCCGAGGAACGGGTTTTGACCGCGGTCAAAAGCCGCTCCACCTTAAAAATAGTTATCAAAAAGGGCGCAACATCCCATAATTTGTTAACGAAGTGAACGACAAAGGGGGTAAAAGGTCGTACCTCAAGGTGAAAAGTGACCTTTATCAGCAGTCAAATGCCGTTCGTCATTTCGGAAAGTACAGTTTGTTCGCGGTCAAAAGTAGGTCCGCAAAATGAGGAGTGACCTTTATCGGCGGTCAAAACCTACTCGTCGCGTTAGAAAGTGTAAAAAGTGATATAAAACTGCCGTTTCAACTTAACGACTATATCTAAATGTGAATAAACGTGAATAGATTTACGAATTGAAAAGAATGTAATATTAAATAAATATTGATGGTTATTTTCAGTAATTAACTTAAACCTAACAGGTTTTCAAGACCTGTTAGGTTTCACAAAACGTAGAATTCAATCAACTGAATCTTATTTGAATAATTTATTTTTTGAAAATTATCCCCGATTTATATAATTGTATATTATTGGATATGAATAAAATAGAAATTAAAAACGAAAACTTATCAACATTTGTGGAAAAAAATGTTTGTTTTTTTGGTCAATTCAGAAAAAAGCATTAAACTTGCATCGTATTGATCAATAATTTTTTATTGGTGAATACAAAAGGTTACGCAGAGGCGTTGCCGGTTTTATTTACATATTGGTGACATAGGCTAAGCCATTGGTGTTGGTAGGCCCGCAGCAAATCGTAGGACGTAATCGATTGAGTATTAAATATTAATAATAAAATTTTTAAAAATGAATAATTTATATTTAGATAGATTGCTCAAACTTGAGTTCGCAGATTATGCTAAGGGCGTTATTCGAATCGTAAGAAAATATGATTTGGAAGCCCTTAAAATTGAGGGTATTGCTAACCAATTATTGGCAAAGCAAGCCGAAGTAGAAGAACTGGTTGTTGCTTATGGCAAACATCCTTTGACGGAAAAAATCGGGGTCAGGCGAAATGACCGGGATAAGATTGTATCGGCAATCGTCGATCACTTGTCATCCGTGCAAACCGCTTCCATCGGTTCCACAAAGATGCAGTTGGATTTGGTGGCACCTTTTGTGCATCGCCATTTCGACGGTCTGAAAAAGGCAAATCAAAAGGAGTATGCCGAACGCATACATCAGTTTCTTTCGGGTATTAGTGCCGACACGGCATTGAACGAAGCGTTGACCGTTTTGGGATTTGGCGTGTATGTCGGTGAGTTGAAAGCTATTCAGGATGAGATGGATCAGTTGCTGAAAGATCGGGTAACTTCGTTGGCGGAACGTCCGAAAATGAGGACTCCCGAAATCAAGCGATCGGTTCGGGAAGCAATAGAAAATTTGTTCAACAGAATTGAATTGGCTATGCTCGAAAATCCTGCGATAGATTATCGGCCTTTGATGAACGAATTGACCGAATGGATTTTACCTTATCAATCGTTAGCGAAGGCACGTGTAACCCGTCAGAGCAATAATGCCGAGGCGTTGAAATTAAAAGAGAACGAAATACAGAAAAAGGAAGCAGTCGCGACGTCTGCTAAAACTTCCGCGACTGCCTGACGCATGACGTTAGCTTTTAATCCGTAGTGGAAAAGCCCCGTATGCCTATTATCGGGGCTTTTTTTATGGATTGTAGCCCCTCAATTCTTTTTTTATATAAAATCTTCGAAACTTGTTTTACTTCTCTTTTATTATGATTGGATCTCAAATGCTGTATATTTTTTCATAACGAATGCACGTATTCATAAAAGAGACTCTCCCGTCGATCATTCATACACTTTATTATACACTCACTTTCATACACTCAATACAGCCGTCTTCTTGCTTAACGGATCTTTCTGATTCGAAAGACACGACAAATGTACATAATTCTATATACGTTGTTCCAAGATCCGAGTTATTTAACACTATAAATTCTTTTAAAGAACTCCAATGTCTATGATAAACAATCATATTCGTTTAAAAGTTTTTGTTGTAATGCATTATGATAAAGTTTTTTTCTCGAGATGTATTTTTTCGGCGAACAATAATTGTACGTTTTGAGTCCAATGCTGCTGCACGATTGCGTCGTGTGGCGAGCAGTTAAATGAATTTGTAACAAATAATCCCTTGCCTCCTGCATAGTCAATTTAAAAAAAATACGGAGACCTTATTGCCCGGTTTATACCATTGGCAGTCATTCCAAAAAAAGGCAAACTATCGGCAGGGGAAAAAGAAATTGAATTATCGCCGGTTTTAAAAAAATTACATTACGCATACAGTGCTGTTGAATCCGACATTAACGAAGCAGAGCACCGTGGACTCAACAGATGTAAGGACAGAGGTTATAGAAATTTTGAGAATTATGTGGGTGTGGGTGTGATAGCATACAACCTCAAACTCGATGCCAAATACGGTCTGACGGACGAAGAAATAGCCTTTATCGAAAGTATGATTACACCGATGGAATAAAACAGAATAAAATCTCCAAAACCCAAAACCTAACAGGTCTCCGAGACCTGTTAGGTTTTCTATTCCAACAACCGAAATAATTCGGATATCGTATCTGTACTACTATGGCTTCTGCCGACTTCTCACAACAATCGTTAGTGGACTCAACAGATATTTAGAAATTTTGAGAATTATGTGGGTGTAGGCGTGATAGCATACAACCTCAAACTCGATGCCAAATACGGTCTGACGGATAAAGGAATAGCCTTTATCGAAAGTATGATTACACCGATGGAATAAAACCGAATAAAATCTCCAAAACCCAAAACCTAACAGGTCTCCGAGACCTGTTAGGTTTTCTATTCCAACAGATTCTGCTTCACGGCGGACACCCGTTCGGCTGAGCTCACGGCCGAAGCCTTGTCTTCGGCTAATGGTTGGCGATTACCCCCCCCATATTGGACTTTCATCACCAAGCTGAGTACCATGCACAGCACACCATAAAAAAACGTCCAAAACCTTGTTTTGAACGTTTTTCGTTTTTCTAACTGCCTTTAATTGTTTGACTTTAGCAATTATCGATTTCGCATAATAAAGAATGTTTTCGGTTGAATCGATGATGCAAAAGCTGTTGTTGGGGAAAGTGTGCTAATTTTTAAGTTCTTCGAAGTCGGCATCTTCGACGTCGGTGGCTTCAAAGTTCTTTTTCTGATATTCGAGGATGCGATCTTCCTGCGATTCGGGTTGAGGATTTGGTTGTTGAGCCGATTGTTGCCGGGTGTCGTTTCGTTGTTTCCTCCCACTTGATTTGATGCGAAAGAAAATACCCAGGAATCGAAAAAGGAGAAAGAATGCAAGAAAAAACAGTATAAATCTGAATAAACCCATAAGTAAGTAATTGCTTTAATGTGATGTAAAGTTACGATAATAGGCGATATGAATCAATCACTTTTAAAAAAATTAACGCTTTGTTTTACCGAAAGAATTTCCGAAAATAGAAAGAGCGATATAAAACAAAATGCCCCATGCAACACCTATAATTCCCCAAAGTGCCACAAAAGCAATCATCGAAACCACGAGTAGTGCCTGCTTTTCGTTGCCTGCGAGTTGAAATTTTTTGATTTTGAGTGAAAACATCGGTATTTCGGAAACCATAAGGAGCGAGAAAATGACGATGAAGCCGAGCGTGGAGTAGCAGATTTTTTCGTTGAGTGGTGCAAAATAGTGTACACCATAGCAATAACTGATCCAGAAAAGCGCATCGGCCGGGGTGGGCAATCCCAAAAACGAGGTGGTCTGCCGGTCGTCGAGATTGAATTTGGCCAGTCGTAGAGCCGAAAATACGGGAAGCAGAAATGCCGCATAGGGTAAGATATCAGAAATGGGCAGAAGAAAATCGGGATAAGCCGAAAAATCGCGAAGCAACATGAAAACGGCAGTCGCAGGTGCTACCCCAAAGCTCACCACATCGGCCAGCGAATCGAGCTCGACCCCCATCTTGGACGAAACGCCCAATAGTCGTGCGGCAAAGCCGTCGAAAAAATCGAAAACCGCTGCCATTAATACCCACACAACAACAGCACCGAAATTGCCCGAAAAAGCCATTGCTATGGCAACGCATCCCGAAAAGAGGTTCATCATGGTGACGGCATTGGGGATATGTTTCTTCATCGTTTCACATATTTTGTTCGGTTACAAAAGTAACAAATTTTCATCGCATAGCTTTCATTCACCATTTAAAACCTCTGTATGTAAAAGTTAGATGAGAAATCATTATCTTTGCAGTCCAAACCCAGATTGCAATGTATAAAACAATTATCCGAACTGTTTTTCAATTGATCGTTTCTCCAAAAGCTGCGTGGCAGTCGATAGCCGAACGGGAGGAAAATCATCAGGAGTTTCTGAACGGATTTTTGTATCCCATTTTTGGTGTCGTTGCACTTGCTTCGTTTGTCGGCGGATTGTGGTTTATACCCGATGGTAGTTTACAATCGGCATTAAAGCAAACGATCGTGAACACGGTAACGGTTTTTGGTGGATTTTATCTTTCGGCATATTTGTTGAACGAATTGGCTCCGCGCTTAAATCTGGTAAAAAGTTTACTCGACTGGCAGCGATTTGTGGGTTATGCGTCGATTGTTGTATATGTGTTGTTCGTGATACTGGCTTTCGCCCCCGAATTTGTTATTGCCCGGTTGCTTGTGTTGTATACGGTTTATATCGTATTTGCCGGAGCAGACGCCTATTGGGATGTTCCCGACGGCAATACGATGAATTTTACAGTGACGGCTTCTTCGCTTCTTATACTTGCTCCCTTGTCTATCTATGGAATTCTTGGTTTATTGATCAGATAAATGAAACAAAATCCCATAAATATCAGAAACAAACGTGCCATGTTCGACTTCGAACTGGTGGAAACCTATACCGCCGGCATCGTCCTGACCGGAACCGAAATCAAATCGGTGCGATTGGGTAAGGCGAGTTTGGTGGACAGTTATTGTCTGTTCGAAAACGGGGAACTCTGGGTTCGGAATATGTATATTGCCGAATATTTTTATGGCACGTACAACAATCACAATCCGCGTCGCGACCGGAAATTGCTGCTCAACAAAAACGAACTTCGCAAATTGACGCGGGCAACCAAAGAACCCGGATACACCATCATTCCCACCAAACTATTCATTAATGAAAAAGGGCTGGCCAAACTCAACATTGCGTTGGCACGAGGGAAAAAACAATACGACAAGCGGCAGTCGATTCGCGAGAAGGAAGACAAACGGGCTATGGACAGGGCATTCAAGAAGTAGTTTCAAGAAAGAGGGAATTGTCGATTTATGAGTTTCTATAAATATATTTTGTTACCAAGCCTTCAAAAATCGGGACGCATGCTGGTGTGGCTGCTCAAAATCATTCTCCCGATATCGTTGATCGTGCGGTTTTTGGATTATTTTGGAGTGCTGGCTGTGTTGGCCGGATGGCTCAATCCGGTTTTCATGCACTTGGGATTGCCCGGAAGCACGGCAATTGTTTTCATCACAAGCGTTTTTCTGCCGCTTTATGCGCCGCTGGCCATCATCACTTCCATGTCGATCACGTTGCGTGAATTGACCATTTTGGCGCTGATGTGCCAAATATCGCATAACTTGCCGGTAGAGTGTGCCATTCAGGGCAAAACGGGCACATCGTTTTGGTCGATGGTGGCGCTACGCGTGATGATGAGTATTGTCGTGGGAGTAATCCTCAATCTGATTTTGCCACAACAAATGGGCATGCCTTTATTTGTCCGCACCGAAGCCGTTGTACTCGATTCTGTGGCCGAAGTTCTGTTGATCTGGTTGAAGAGTTCGCTTCAGATTTCGTTGCTCATCATTGTAATCGTTACTTCGCTCAACGTGCTGTATGGAATCATGGCGAAATATCATCTCATCGACAAGTTGAGCAAAGGAATAGCACCGATTCTCAAATTTTTTGGCCTGCCCGTCGAAACAGCTTTTCTTTGGTTAATCGGCTATATCGTCGGACTTTCTTATGGTGGCGCCATGATGCTTGATCAGATGAGTGAGGGAAAAGTAACAAAATCCGACGCAAGTTTGTTGAATTATCACTTGGCCGTTTCGCATTCGATCATTGAGGACAATCTTTTGTTTGTTGCGCTGGGCGTTTCTCTGTGGTGGATTTTGGCAGTCAGACTCACAGCCGCATGGGCGGTGGTATGGATTAGAAAAGGCTACCTCGAATTGCGAAAAAAAATGTCGCTAGCTTCGGTTGAAATTTAAAGACAAAAAGAAAAATGAACATTCAGGATATCTTACCCTCGCGCATTCTCATCCTCGATGGAGCTATGGGAACGATGATTCAGCGTTACAAGCTCACCGAATCCGATTATCGGGGCGAGCGCTTCAAAGACTTTCCGGTTTTGCTGAAAGGCAACAACGATTTGCTTTCGCTAACCCGACCCGACATCATTGGCGAAATCCATCGCGCATATCTCGAAGCGGGTGCCGATATTATCGAAACCAATACGTTTAATGCTACACGCGTTTCGATGAGCGACTATCACATGCAGGAGTATGCGCGCGAAATGAATCTTGCCGCTGCGCAGCTGGCTCGCGAGGCCGCTGACGAATATACAGTCAAAACACCCGATAAGCCTCGCTTTGTGGCAGGATCGATCGGGCCGACGAACAAAACCACCTCGATGAGTCCCAATGTGGAAGATCCGATGTATAGGGCATTGACTTTCGACGAATTGAAATCGGCTTACAGGGAACAGATCGAAGCGTTGGTTGAAGGGGGAGTGGATTTGCTTTTGGTTGAAACCATTTTCGACACGCTCAACGCCAAAGCTGCCGTTTTTGCCGCAAAAGAGGTGATAGGCGATAAAGATATTCCCATCATTCTTTCGGTAACCCTGTCCGACAAGGCAGGAAGAACCCTTTCGGGACAAACCCTTTCGGCTTTTGTTACGTCGGTAAGCCATGCCAAGCCGTTGGCTATCGGGCTCAACTGCTCCTTCGGCGCAGCCGACATGAAACCCTATCTGAAAGAATTGGGGCGTATTGCTCCGTTCTGTATCAGCGCTTATCCCAATGCCGGATTGCCCAATCAGTTGGGCGAATACGACGAAACACCCGAACGCATGGCGGGGCAAATCAAAGAATACATCGACGAGGGGTTGGTGAATATCGTTGGAGGCTGTTGCGGAACGACTCCTGCTCACATTGCCGAATACGGCAAACTTGTTGAAGGCAAACAACCACATCAGCCTGCTTCTGCTCCTGCGTATTTGCATTTGTCGGGGTTGGAGGATTTGGAAGTTTCGCCCGACATCAATTTTCTGAATATCGGCGAGAGATGCAATGTAGCCGGATCGCGCAAGTTTTTGCGGCTCATTCAGGAGAAAAAATACGATGAGGCGCTTGATATTGCCCGCAAGCAGGTGGAAGATGGCGCGCAGGTGCTCGATATCAACATGGACGACGGCTTGCTCGATGGCGTCCAGGAAATGACCAATTTTCTCAACCTGCTGGCATCCGATCCCGACGTGGCACGTGTGCCGGTGATGATCGATTCTTCAAAATGGGAGGTGATTGAGGCAGGATTGAAATGTACGCAGGGCAAAAGCATCGTTAATTCCATCTCGCTTAAAAACGGCGAAAGCGAATTTCTTCATCATGCCGATCTCGTTCGGAAATATGGTGCAGCCGTAGTGGTGATGGCTTTCGACGAAAAGGGACAGGCCGACACTTTCGAGCGGCGCATCGAGGTATGCAGCCGTGCCTACAAACTGCTAACCGAACAAGGATTCGATCCGAAAGATATTATTTTCGATCCGAATGTGCTTGCCATTGCCACAGGCATGGATGAGCACAACAACTATGCAGTCGATTTCATCGACACGGTTCGCTGGATCAAGGCAAATCTGCCCCATGCCAAGGTGAGCGGTGGAGTGAGCAATCTCTCTTTTTCGTTCAGAGGCAACAATTATATTCGCGAAGCGATGCATTCGGTTTTTCTGTATCACGCCATTCAGGCCGGATTGGATATGGGCATTGTGAATCCGGCACAATCGGTGATTTATGAGGATATACCTGACGATGTGAGGACGCTTATCGAGGATGTGGTTCTCAATCGTCGTTCCGATGCCGGTGAGCGACTGACCGAGTATGCCCAGCAGAATAAAAACGAACAACCTTCCGAGACCAGTCATTCCGAAACGCCTGAATGGCGCTCTCTGCCGGTTGACGAACGCTTGAGCCATGCACTCGTAAAAGGAATCAGCGATTTTTTGGAAGAAGACATCGCAGAAGCATTGAAGAATTATCCCCGTGCGGTGGATATCATCGACAAACCCCTGATGGCAGGCATGAACAAAGTGGGTGATCTGTTCGGGTCGGGGAAAATGTTTCTCCCGCAGGTGGTGAAGGCAGCTCGTACGATGAAGAAGGCGGTTGCCATTCTGCAACCGACCATCGAAGCCGAAAAATCTTCTGTCGGAGGATCGCAGAAAGCCGGAAAAATATTGCTTGCCACGGTGAAAGGTGATGTGCATGATATCGGGAAAAATATTGTTTCGATCGTACTGGCCTGCAACAATTACGAAATTGTGGATTTGGGTGTGATGGTTCCTCCCGAGAAAATTATCGAGGCGGTACGCCGCGAACAGCCCGATATTGTTGGTTTGAGCGGCTTGATCACTCCGTCACTTGAAGAAATGTCCGTTGTGGCAGCCGAAATGGAGAAAGCCGGATTTAGCATTCCGCTGCTCATCGGAGGTGCCACGACTTCGAAATTGCACACGGCCCTGAAGATCGAACCGAAATACAGTCAGGGTGCGGTTGTATATGTGAAGGATGCTTCGCAAAGTCCGGCAGCGGTAGCCAATCTGTTGAATGCTGAAGGCAAAAGCGATTTCGTGGAAAGTGTTCGCAACGAATATCGAGTACTTCGCGAAAGCGGGCGTGAAAAGAGCGTAGAACTTGTTTCGTTGGCCAAAGCCCGTCAAAAGAAATTCAAAGTCGATTGGTCAGGTTTTGAGCCTGACGTCCCGCGTCAGTTGGGGCGAAGTGTACTTCAGCATATTTCGGTTTCGGAAATCGTACCTTTCATCGACTGGAAATTTTTCTTTCACACCTGGAATCTGTCGGCCAAATTTGCTTCGGTGAAAAATGTGGATTCGTGCGGAAATTGTCGTTCGCAATGGCTTGCTACGTTCAGAGAAGACGAGAGAGACAAAGCACAGGAGGCAGCTCGATTGTATGATGATGCACGCGAAATGTTGCGTTCTTTTATCGCGAATGATGTCCCTTATATCCATGCAGTTGTCGGCTTCTATGAAGCACAGAGCGAATCCGACACCATTTTCATTGCCGATCGACCTTTCCCGATGTTGCGTCAGCAACGGAAAAATGAAAAAGACGAGTATTTGTGCCTGAGCGATTTCATTGCTCCTGTCGAGTCGGGAAAGAAAGATTATATCGGTGCATTTGCGGTAACGGCCGGAGCAGGGGCTGAATCACAATTGAAGAAATACGAAAACGAAGGAGACGAATATGCCGTATTACTCATGAAATCGCTGCTCGACCGTCTTGCCGAAGCGGCAACGGAATGGCTTCATGCCAAAGTACGTCGAGAATTTTGGGGCTATGCAGCAGATGAATCCTTGACGGTTGCCGAAATGTTTGCCGTGAAATATCGGGGAATTCGACCGGCCGTCGGTTATCCGTCCATTCCCGATCAATCGGTTAACTTTCCTTTGCACGAAATACTTCATTCCGAAGAAATCGGCATTTCACTTACCGAGAATGGAGTGATGTATCCCAACGCATCGGTAAGCGGTTTGTTTTTTGCTCATCCACAAGCCAAATATTTCGCCGTAGGCGAGATATCGGAAGAACAACTTTCGGATTATGCTCGACGCAAAGGCAGAAATACAGAAGATATTCGAAAATTTTTGTCAGCTAATTTGCAATTGGAAAATCAATAGAACAATCAGGAATATAAACAAAGATTATGAGAAGTTTTGGAAGCGACAACAACTCCGGTGCTCATCCGAGAATGCTTGCGGCAATTGCGGAAGCCAATGCCGATCATGCCATCGCTTATGGCGACGATGACTGGACACGACGAGCTGAAAACGTCATTCGAAAAATGTTGGACAGAAACGACATCGATCCTATTTTTATGTTCAACGGAACAGGTGCAAATGTAGTGGCATTATCGGCCTGTCTTCAACCATTTCAGTCGGTGATATGTGCTGCCACAGCTCACATTGCTACCGACGAATGCGGAGCGCCGGTCAAATTCACCGGCAGTTCGCTGAAAGAAATTCCGACACCCGATGGCAAACTCACTCCCGAATTGGTAAGGACGCAACTGCATGGATTCGGATTCGAACATCATTCTCAACCCAAGGTCATTGCCATTTCGCAAACCACCGAAATGGGCACTGTATATACGCCGGAAGAGGTGAGGGCACTTGCCGATTTGGCACACGAATACGAAATGTATTTGTTCGTCGATGGAACTCGGATGGCAAATGCCTGCGCTTCGCTCGGTGTGTCGCTGGAAGCGATGACCGTGGATTGCGGGGTGGATATCTTTACGATTGGCGGCACCAAAAACGGACTGCTTTTTGGCGAAGCGCTCGTCCCGATGCGAAAAGAGTTGGCTCGAAACATCAAATATCATCGCAAGCAAACCACGCAGCTTTATTCGAAAATGCGTTTTGTGTCAGCACAATTTATTCCATATCTCGAAGAAGGAATTTGGTTGCAGAATGCCGCTCATTCCAATAAGGCAGCACAGAAGTTGGCCGACGAAATGCGAAAGATTCGGGATATAGAAATTACGCAGTCGGTGGATGCGAATGCTGTCTTTTTTATTGCTCCCAAGTCACTTACCGATCGGCTGCTCGAACGCTATTTCTTTTATCCGTGGGATGAAGAACGAAACGAGATGCGGCTGGTATGTTCGTGGGATACATCGGCCGATGATATTCGGAATTTTATTGATTATCTCAGGTTAATAAATGAAAAGTGAAAAGTTGAAAGTTTTTATTTCTAACTTCTAACTTCTGATTTCCAAAAATTTAAATTAAAACACTATTATGTTCGACTTTTTAGACGTTTATACTTGGGCATTGCCTCTGATCATTTTTTTTGGGCGTATTTGTGACGTAACGCTCGGTACGATGCGTATCATTTTCGTTTCGAAAGGTGAAAAGTATAAAGCTCCCCTTATCGGATTTTTCGAAGTGTTCATTTGGATTGTCGTTATTTCACAAATTCTTTCGCGAGCAAATGATCTGGTAGCATATTTATCTTATGCCGCCGGTTATGCTACGGGTAATTATGTGGGGATTCTTTTGGAACAGCGTATTGCATACGGCATTGTCGTGTGCAGGGTTTATACACATAAAAATGGCAATGATTTAATACAACGGCTCAATGAACTGAATTTTGGAGCTACTTTGTTGCATGGAACGGGTTCTATTGACAAGGTGGATATTATTGAAACGGTGATCGATCGTAAGCATATGAAAAAAGTCGCAACAATTCTCACAGATTTCGATCCGAATATTTTTTATGTTGTTGAGGATGTGCGAACCAAACAAAACGGTATTTTCAACAAGCGTGAAAACATCCTGTCTCGTTGGAGATTGGGAAAATAATCTCCCAAAAAAGATTGTCATTTAGTTAGGTTGTTTACCGATCCTTCCCATGAACAACCCAAACAGTACACTATTGAAGTATCAAATCCATCAAGCGATTCGTCTTCGTGAATCGGATGGATTTGTTTATCTTCGGTTACAGTAACGATGAGTCGTTCGCCGGCGGCATTTAACAGATAAAAGCGTCGAATTTTGCATTGGGGGCAGAGGAGATTTTTCATTTTGTCTTTTTTTGTTTTGTTTCTCTCAAAAGCCATTTCGCTTGGCTTCTTGCCACAAATCTTCCATTTCGTCGAGCGGCATATCTTTAAGCGATTTACCTTGTTCACGAACTTTTTGTTCCATATAGTTGAAGCGATAAATGAATTTTTGGTTGGTGCGCTCAAGTGCATTGTCGGGATTTACCCCATATAAACGTGCTGCATTGATGATGCTGAAAAGTACATCGCCAAATTCACCTTCCATTTCGTCGGGATTCATGTGCTCGATTTCCGCTTCCAATTCGCCGATCTCTTCTTTCACTTTGTCCCACACGTCATGTCGTTTATTCCAATCAAATCCGGAATTCCTCGCCTTGTCCTGGATTCGCAGGGCTTTTATGAGCGATGGCAGCGAGGAAGGAACACCTTCGAGAACGGTTTTGTTACCTCCTTTCTCTTTCAATTTGATTTGTTCCCACGATTTCTCTACCGCATGGGCCGAATCGGCCTGTAGATCGCCAAAAACGTGCGGATGGCGAAAAATCAACTTGTCGCATAAAGTATTGCATACGTCGGCTATATCGAATGCCTCTTTTTCTTCGCCGATCTTCGAATAAAAAACCACGTGCAGCAACACATCTCCAAGCTCTTTTTTGATGTCTTCGTTATCGTTTTTGATGATAGCTTCGGCTAATTCGTACGTTTCTTCAATTGTATTGGCGCGAAGACTTTCATTTGTCTGTTCGCGATCCCACGGGCATTTCAGTCTTAGTTCGTCCATCACGTCGAGCAGTCGACCGAAAGCACCCATTTTTTCTTCTTTATTGTGCATTGTCTCCATATAAAAGAGACGCCGCATCTGAAGCGGCGTCTATGATGTTTTTTTGTCTATTTTTTGAAATTCTTCAATCCGTTTTCCAGAAATTCCACAAAATCGTTCACGCTATCATTAAAACCATATCCCGGTGATAGTGGTTTGCCTTCGTGGTTTAATATCACGTAGAAAGGCTGCGATTGCGTACCGAATTTATGTCGTTGCAGGTAGCTCCATTTGTCGCCAACGGTTTTCAGCTTGGTTTTGCGGCCATTTTCATCGACTTCCAGAGTGGACGGAAGTTTGTCTTTTTCGTCCACCATCAGTGTGATCAGGACGTATTGGTTGTCGATAATTTCCTTGACGTGGGGATCGGTGAGGACGGCGGCATCCATCTTGTGACAGTTCACGCATCCGTGACCGGCAAAATCGAGCAGCACCGGTTTTCCGGTTTGTGCTGCATAGGCCATGCCGGTTTCGTAATCGGTGAATTTTTGGGTGATCGAAGCATCATTCAGTTTGAAATCTTGCGTTTCCATTGGGGGCAGGATTGCACTGATCGGTTTGAGCGGAGCACCCCAAAGGCCGGGAATCATGTAGATGGCAAAGGCGAACGAGGCCATGGAGAGGAACATGCGGGTAAGTGAAACATGCTGTAATTCGTCGTCATGTGCCAATTTGATTTTTCCAAGCAAATACATTCCCAAAAAGACGGCGATCACGATCCAGATCGAAAGGAATATATCTCTATTGAGCAATCCCCAACCGTTCGAAAGATCGGCTACCGACAAAAATTTGAAAGACAAAGCCAGTACGATAAATCCCAGCACTACTTTCACCGAATTGAGCCAGCTTCCCGATTTTGGCAAGTTTTTGAGCCACGTCGGAAAAACGGCAAACAGCGCAAACGGAATGGAAAGAGCAAGTGCGAATCCGAACATCCCGATGGTGGGAGCCAGATAGTTGCCTTGCGTGGCCGCATCCACGAGAAGCCATCCGATAATAGGACCGGTGCACGAAAACGAAACCAGCGCGAGCGTAAAAGCCATGAAAAATATACTGATCATACCCGTCGTACTGTCCACTTTACTATCCATTTTGTTTGTCCACGAGGCCGGAAGCACCAATTCGAAAGCTCCCAGAAAAGATGCGGCAAACACGATGAGAAGTGCAAAGAAAATGAGATTGAACACGGCGCTGGTGGCGATGTTGTTGAGCGCACTTGCTCCAAAGATCGAGGTGATGATCAATCCAAGGGCAAGATAAATGATGATGATGGATATGCCGTAAACAATGGCATCTTGAGTTGCCTTGCGGCGACTTCGCTTGTTGCGGTTGAGGAAAAAGCTCACCGTGATGGGAATCATTGGCCAAACGCACGGAGTGAGTAAGGTAGCAAATCCCCAAATCAGTCCTTTGATGAAAATGCTCCAGAGCGATGCCGTGGAATTGTCGTTTTCCGAACCGAAGGTTTTTAATTCTTCTATTACCGGTTGCCAAAGCAAATCTTTGTCCACGCTCACATTCGTTGAAGATATAGAGGAAACGGAGTCGGCAGCAGGACTTTCTGTTTCGTTTATCGACGTGGTTTCGGAAGTGTTATCTTCAGATTCAGTCACGACTAAGCCTGATGGTAAATCACTTGATTTGAACGAAAACTCTACCGGCAGCGGTGGAGTACAGGTCTTGTCGTCGCATGCCTGAGCCCGTACATCTCCCGTTACGGCAAAAGCGGCTTTATCGGTAATTTTTAATTTTTGAACAAAACGCACTGTTCCATCGAATGTTCCGATCTTCATTTGAAAGACTTCGTCGTATGCCACATGCGGTGTTGCATCTTCGGCATGAAATTTACCGATCGGTTGGGCCCCGGCAATGTGATCGAAGCTGATGGACGTAGGCGTTGGTCCTCCATCGGGGATATTGGTGTCGTACAAATGCCATCCTTGCTGAATGGTTGCCGTAGCAACGAGGTTGACCTCTCCTTTACCGGCATTTTCTAATGAAAATTTCCACAAAATCGGATTTTGTGCAATACTCGAACTTGTTGCAATAAGCAAATAAAAAAATAGAAGCGGAATAAATCTGTTTCTTTTCATTATGTGGTTTTTACAATGAAATTTTGTGAGAGGCAAATTTACATAATAATTTTTACTGATCACACGGAGGAATAAAAATCTTTTCTTTTTCCCGACCGGACACCCTGTAGTTGGATATTGGAGATTTGATGATGAAAATAGATAATAGCCGTTCTCAGGTAGTGCTGCAGTGCAGAGACCTTTGTGTTTTCGTGTCTTCGTGTCGGAGAAAATAGCCACTAAGACTATAGGACACAAAGAAAACGCCAAAAAATTAAAGGAACTCCCATGTTGGACTTGAAATCCACAGTTTAAATGACTTCGGATGTTAAATCTCCATGACGACAGATGAGAGAATTCAAAAATTTTCTCGCAAAAAAATCAAGGCTATCTTTTTCAATTTAACTCGAGCAGTTTTTTGAAAGATTTATCAAAGAACAATCTGACAAGAAACATAGGAACGTGAATAACTCAAGGGAAAACCAAAAGGCATATTCGGTGTTATTTATGAAGATTATTTCGAATGTATGAAATAGGATGATTGATTCTCATGCGATCCATAGTTACGTGAAAAATGAATAAACAAAAACTACTCCTTTGGATTATCTGCGGTCTGTTTTCTGTGGATATAAAATCTCAGCAGAGTTTCGAAAACGGAGTCGATTCAACCATTCATCTCAATGAAGTGATGGTAAATGCCTATCAGATTAACACTCTGCAGCACCAAATTCCGGGAAGTATTTCCGTGCTTTCGGGCGAAGAAATTCAAAAAGCCGACGGCAATAATTTTGCCAATACGCTGCATTCCATGCCGGGGATATACATGCACAGCGGTACCTATGCCACGAGCCGCATCGTAATTCGTGGTGTGGGCAGCCGCACTCCCTATAATACCAATCGCATCAAATCTTATCTGAACGATATTCCCATTAGCTCTTCCGATGGTATTTCCTCGCCGGAAGATATCGACCTGACGGGTATCGGGCGGATAGAGGTGATAAAAGGTCCGGCTTCAGCACTCTATGGTTCCGGACTGGGAGGTAACATTCATCTTTTCACACCTGTTTCTACACACCAAGGCGTGGACGCGTTGTTGCAATTTGAGAGTTTCAATACGTTGAAAGTAGCAGCAGCAGGCAATTATCATCAGGAAAACTTCACGCTTTTCGGAAATTTAGCCCATCTGGAATCCGACGGATTCCGTGAAAATAATCAATATAAACGAAGTTCGCTTTTATCTTCCGGGATGTGGCGACAACCCAATTTTTCTTTAGAATATACACTGCTTTTGATGGATATATATGCCCAAATTCCGAGTTCCATCGGAAAAACACTCTACGAAACCAACCCCAAGGCAGCAGCGGAAAGCTGGAAGGCGGTGAACGGTTTCAAGGAGTATCAGCGGGCTATTGCCGGAGTAACATTGGCAAATCGTTTCGCGGAGCAGTGGAACAACCGATTAACCCTATTCGGAAGATGGACGGACAGCTATGAGTTACGTCCATTTAACAACCTTGACGATGGCACATCGGGAGGAGGCATTCGCAATAAGCTTACGTTTCATGCTTCGCATTGGGATGCCCTGCTTGGTGTTGAATGGATTACAGACTATTACCGATGGCAATTGGATCTGGATGGAGAACTGATCAACAAAAACAGCGAACGTCGAGATGATATCAATCTGTCAGGGATGATTTACTGGCGGCCTTCACCTTTGTGGAATATTTCGTTGGGTGGAGCGGTAAATAAAATTCATTACGAGCTGACAGACCAGTTCTCCGACAATGGTGATCAGAGCGGGAAGCGGAATTTTCCGTCTATTTTTTCTCCAAGGATGGGAATCAATTATGCACCCTCTTCTCGTTTTGCCCTCTACTTCTCCATTGGGAAGGGATTTTCCATGCCCTCTCCCGAGGAAACCCTCATGCCCGAAGGGGATATCAACGAAGCATTGAAACCGGAACAGGGGGTACAATATGAAACGGGAATACGATGGAATTTATTTGGGAATGCCACCCATCTGGAAGCATCCATCTATCTGATCGATCTGAATAATCTTCTCGTCACCAAACGATTAACTGAAGATATTTTTACGGGAATTAATGCCGGCAAGACCCGTCATGCGGGAGTGGAACTTCTGCTCAAACAACGTATCTTCCAACTTCCTTCTTTTCCCGGAAAGCTGCAACTGAATGCCAACTATACCTTTTCTCATAACCAGTTTATTGATTTTACGGACGACGGTCAAACCTACGATGGAAATATACTTCCGGGTATTCCTTCCCATATTGCTCAGGCCGATTTTCGATGGGAACCTGTTGCTCCCTTGAATTTGGATGCTCAATTTCAATATGTTGGTTCGCAATATATCGATGATGCTAACAGTCTCGAGAATGATGCCTATTTTCTAACCAATTTGAGAACGTCTTACCGCATAAAGACCAATCGAATGGGCGATTTTAAACTTTTCGCCGGTATCAATAATGTTGCCGACATACACTATTCGCCTATGCTCACGGTCAATGCTGTGGCTTTTGGCGATGCTGAACCGCGTTATTATTATCCGGGCATGCCCAGACATTATTTCGCCGGGATCAGTTGGCATTTTTAAACGACAAAAATGATCTTTAAAACGTTTTTCCGACAAACAAACAGCATTTACTGATTTTAGGATACATCTAATGACTGCTATTTTCTTCACCCCTTGAATGGCAAGGTTATAATTTTTTTCGCACGAAAAACCGTGTACACAATGATGCCCAAACGTTCCGAATCGGTGAGCATGAGTGTAATCACGTCCGATTAGTTTACTATGAATTGGTTGACGGCTTAAGATCATTTTTTTTTCACGCCCGAAAACCATTTCTTTTTGAAGCGGAAAGCCACGTTCACCAAACCGATCATCACGGGAACTTCAACCAAAGGGCCAATGACTGCTGCAAAGGCTTCGCCCGAATTGATGCCGAAAATGGCAATCGCTACGGCAATGGCAAGCTCGAAATTGTTGCTTGCGGCCGTAAAAGACAGGGTGGTAGATTGTTCGTAATTTGCGCCGGCTTTTTTGCTCATAAGAAACGATACTACGAACATGATTATGAAATAAAGAATAAGAGGAATGGCTATCCGGAGGACATCGAACGGAAGTTTAATGATGTATTCTCCCTTAAGGGAAAACATGACGATGATTGTGAAGAGCAGTGCGATCAGTGTCAAAGGACTGATTTTCGGAAGCACCTTTCGATTGTACCAACTTTCGCCTTTTGTTTTCAGAAAAACGAATCGGGTGAAAAAACCGGCGAGCATGGGAATACCTAAATATATAAGTACGGTTTTGGCAATTTCACCCATCGTTATGTTAGATACGGCGTCGTTGGTAGGCAATCCGAACCATCCCGGGAGAACGGCAATAAAGAAATAAGCATAAACCGAAAAAAACAAAATTTGAAACAAAGAATTGAGCGCAACCAAGCCTGCGGCATACTGTCGGTCGCCATGTGCCAAATCGTTCCATACGATGACCATCGCAATGCAACGAGCAATCCCGATGAGGATAAGTCCGTACATGTAATCGAGATGCAATCTCAGAAAAATTACCGCCAGAATAAACATGAGAACCGGACCTATGATCCAATTTTGAACAAGCGACAAAGTCAGAATCTTTGTATTTTTGAAGACTTCGCCCAATTTCTCGTATTTTACTTTCGCCAATGGGGGATACATCATCAAAATCAATCCGATCGCGATGGGAAGGTTGGTTGTCCCGACCGACATCGAGTTCCAGAATTGGGCGATTTCGGGATACAGCCATCCGGAAAAAACGCCTACCGCCATTGCAAGAAAAATCCACAACGTCAGATATCTGTCTGTAGTTTTAAGTTGGGTTTTCATAATTGTGGTTTTATTTCTTCGTTGTAAAATTTTTGAAAAGCCGTTTTAATCTCATCTCTTATACGCCGATATTCGCTGTCGATAAATTCGGGCGTTCCCACGACTTCGCTAGGGTCTTCAAAACCAATGTGCACACGGTGGTTTACTCTGCCGGTAAACATCGGACAGGTTTCTTTTGCTCCGCCGCACACGGTAATTACATAGTCCCACGCTTCGTTGAGGAACAAATCAACGTTTCTGGAAGTATGATGGCTGATGTCGATGCCTGCTTCTTTCATCACTTCTACGGCTTTGGGATTGAGTTTTCCCGTAGCATTCGTTCCTGCGGAACGAACTACAATACGCTCGTCGAGCGATTGCAAAAATCCCTCAGCCATTTGGCTTCTACAACTATTTCCGGTACAAAGAATTAGAATTTTCATAATTGATAAAATGTTATGTTTGTATTTCGTAAATCAACGAACATTAGAAATAAAAAAATTTCAGCAAGTTTTAATGATCTCTTTGGCGAAAAAATCGTTGAATAATTGTTTTGCCTTTTTCCATTGTTCCCGGTCGATGCAATATCTCACTTTGGGAGTTTCCATTTCACAATGTATCAGTCCGGCATTTTTTAACTCTTTCAGATGTTGAGAAATGGTAGCTTTGGCGTTCGGAAAAACTTCGTGAATATCGCCAAAATAACACGATTCCTGTCCCAACAGAAATTCCATGATGGCCACGCGTGTAGTATGCCCTAAGGCTTTTGCAAAGAGAGCCAGCTGTTTTTGCCGCTCGATGGTTTCCGCCGTTTCTTTGATCATTCTGTAATTTTTTATGTTCGCAAAATTACGAACAACATTTTTATCTGGCAAATTTTTTTGACTTTTTATTCGGGCAGCATTCATTTAAGCCTGAAATACTTTTTTGTATAACGCTGTGTTTTTGTGGCAATAGGTAAAAATTCAAAAAAAGTTTTCAACACCGATTTTTAAAGATTGTGGATAACAAATCCTGTCGAAATTCTTTTCTCTCGAAATATCGAATTACCTTTACAATCTTTTTAGCGAAAAACGATTTGATATGGACAAACAAAAACGTCAACCCAAGGTTAAAGTAGTGGAAAAAACGATACTCGTACCGGATATAGGAAAGTTGCCCCCTCAGGCAAAGGAACTCGAGGAAGCCGTGTTGGGTGGATTGATGCTCGAAAAAGATGCTTATTCCATTGTGAGTGATATTTTGACACCGGAAAGTTTTTACGACCCCGTTCACCAGATGATTTACGCCGCCATTCAGGGGTTGTCTCTTCAGCAAAAGCCGGTAGATGTACTGACTGTAGTGGAAGAACTCAAGCGTCGAGGCGAATTGGAATCAGCCGGAGGAGCCGTTTTTATTGCCGAGTTGACCGAGAAAGTAGCTTCGGCCGCTCATATCGAATACCATGCCCGAATTATAGCTCAAAAATATCTGGCTCGACAGCTCATATCTTTTTCGTCGGAAGTTGTTCAACAGGCTTTCGACGAAACGGTGGACGTGGATGATTTGATGCAGGAGACCGAAGGACGTTTGTTTGAAATTTCGCAACGTAACGTAAAAAAGGATGTCATTCAAATAAATCCGATCATCAAGGAGGCCATGAATAACATTCAGGCAGCCGCCAATCGAAAAGATGGCATGAGTGGATTGCCGAGTGGCTTTAAAGAATTGGACCGAATCACATCGGGTTGGCAAAATTCCGATTTGGTTATTATAGCGGCACGTCCGGCAATGGGTAAAACGGCGTTCGTGTTGTCGATGGCCAAAAACATGGCTCTTAATTACGACACGCCGATAGCCATTTTTTCGCTCGAAATGTCGAATGTTCAATTGGTAAATCGTCTGATCGTAAATGTGTGTCAAATCAGAGGGGAGAGCATCAAAAGTGGTAGATTGTCTGACGATGAATGGGAACGTTTGGATAAAAATATAAAAGATCTGTACGACGCGCCAATTTTTATTGACGATACACCCAGCCTTTCGGTTTTTGAACTTCGAACAAAAGCGCGCCGTTTGGTTCGCGAGCATGGAGTGAAAGTGCTCATCATCGATTATTTGCAATTGATGAATGCAAGCGGAATGTCTTTTGGTAGTCGTGAACAGGAGGTGAGCACCATTTCGCGTTCGCTCAAAGGTTTGGCTAAAGAGCTAAACATCCCGATCATTGCACTCTCGCAGTTGAATCGTGGCGTGGAAAACCGACAAGGAACCGAAGGAAAGCGACCTCAACTGGCAGACCTTCGCGAATCGGGGGCAATCGAACAGGATGCCGACATTGTTTGTTTTATTCACAGACCTGAATATTATAAAATTACAGAGGACGAATACGGAAATCCAACCAACGGTATTGCGGAAATTATTGTGGCAAAACATCGAAACGGACCTACCGACTTGGTGCGCATGAAATTCGACAACGAATATGCCAAATTTATGAACATTGACGATAATGTAGTTACTTCGACTTCCGGAAAAGGATATGTAGAATTTTCATCAAAGATGAACAAAAAAAATCATGCAACCATGCCGTCAAATGGTTCTTCCGATTTATTGGCAAATGACAAAGAACCATTGCCCTTTTGATTCAGAATGTCAACTATAATACATGTGTATATGAAATTCGTTTACAATTTTTACGCTTCGCTTTCGATAGTAGTCATTTTTATTTTTCTTGTCTCGTGCAATTCGATAGACAGCGATGCGAAAAAAGCAGCGCAGCTCACCAATCAATCCATCGAAGAGATGACCACACTCAAGCTCGACAAAGCACAAATTTCCTACAGAAAAGCACAGGATATTATTCGAAAATATGAGGAAAAAGGGAAGGCGGATGAATTCATGCCCTTATACCGAAAGTATAGGGACGAAGGTAAGTACATTCATCAGTAACCGCTCTTTTCATGACGCTTATCCAACAGCTCAAAACAAAATAAACAAAGTATAATCCTGTTGGAAGAAGAAGCGTATTTGATTTTTTCGTAATTTTGCCTCATACAAACTATTAAACACCAAAACGATTCATGCGCCATTCTCTCTTCATTTGCAAGTTAACGGCATTGATTCTGTTACTCTCAGTTTCGTCGCTTCGTGCCTCGTGTCAGGAGTCATCGTATGCCAAAATATATATCGAAGGTAAGCCCTATTATGTTTATACCGTCAGGGCAGGAGAGGGGTTATATTCCATCGCTCGAACTTTCTCGGTTTCGGTGGACGAACTCATCAAATCAAATCCCGGATGTGAAAATGGTCTTAAAGCGGGACAAACGCTTAACGTACCTGCAAAAAGTCAACCCGATGCTTCGGTGGCGGCTCGTTCCAATATTCAAACGTTTTCTGAACGACAATCTTTTGCCGACGATAATCGAAAAACATCTTTCCAACATATAGTGGCACGTGGTGAAACTGTGTACTCGATTGCGAATATCTACGATACTACCGTTGAAGAAATCTATCGACTCAATGCTTCAGCACAGAATGGAATATATGTAGGAGATACGCTCACGATTCCTCAAAGGCAGACACAGAGTGAAAACGATAGGGAGAATTTTCGTTTTCATACGATTCTTCCCAAAGAAACACTTTACTCCGTATCACGATATTACAATATGCACCCCGAAGATGTCATCGCCGTGAACCCCGGCTTGTCGGCCGACACTTTTCAGGCAGGGAAAACGATTCGTATTCCGACGGCTTTGTCAACCACATCGCGGTCGGCAACAGGTCGTGAAGCGGTGAAAAATATCGTCCACAGGGTTGAAAAAGGGGAAACCCTTTACAGCATAGCCCGGAAATACAATATATTGCAGGACGATATCCGCAAAGCCAATCCCGGTCTTTCAACAAATCTGAAAAGAAATCAGGAAATTAACATTCCTGTTCGCACGAATGCTACCGAAGTTGAAGATCCGAAAGTTGCAGAAGCTCGAGCCAATCAACTGCTTCGGTCAAATCGGCCTTCGGAGAAATTGCAAGTAATACGTGTGGGCCTATTGCTTCCTTTTCTTGATAAGACCAATAACGGTCATGTGCGTTTGCAAGAATATTATGAAGGTTTTTTACTCGCCATACTCAAGTTGAAAGATCAGGGCGCGAATATAGAACTCTATGCATTCGATATTGGCAGTGGAAGCGATACACGAAAACTAAATAGTTTGCTCGGAACAATGGAAATGCAGGCACTCGACCTGATTGTTGGAGGTATCAGCGATGCACAAATTAAAACCATTTCGAGTTTTGCTTCAAAAAACAACATAAAATACGTTGTTCCTTTTTCGCAAAGCAATCGCGAAGTATTGAACAATCCGATGCTTTTCCAGGTCAATCCGCCATTATCGAATACGTATTCGCGCGCATCTGAAGTATTTGTGGAAATGTTTCGAGATCAAAATATCATTTTGGTAAACATACCCTCAAAATCAGACAAAACCGATTTCGTAAACACGCTTCAAAATGATCTGAAGAAAGCAAAAGTTTCTTTCCGGACACTTACGCTGGATACTTCGTTCGAAGATAATTTGCCGAATGTAATGGTTCAAACCAAAGAAAATATTATTGTGCCCACTTCCGGAGATATGGCATCACTACGTATGTTACTCGACATCGTGAAAAGATTGCCACAAGAAAATGGCAAATACACTATCCGATTATTCGGATATCCCGAATGGCAGACGTATGATTCGAAATTCAAAACAGATTACCATCAATTTGGAACCTATTTTTTCACTCCGTTTTTCGTGGACGAAGACGACTTGGAAACTAATGAATTTTTGGCAAACTTTCGCAAATGGTATAAGCGCGATCCAATCAACCTTTATCCCCGTTATGGTTTATGGGGATATGACACAGGTCTTTACTTCATCAGTGCGCTGCACCAATACGGGAAAAATTTCGAACCCAATATCAATCGAGTCAGGGCAAGCACTATTCAGTATGCATTTCAGTTCGAGCGCGTATCCAACTGGGGCGGATTCGTCAACAACAGTTTATTCCTTGTTTATTACGGGCCCGATCAGCGCGTGATAAAAATCAATAAGAGTCGATGAAACGAATATTTGTTTTTTTCACAATCTTTTTCGTGGTTGTTCTGTGGGCGGATGCGCAGAAAAACACCTTTAAACCGGAATTGTATATTGGTGCCGGTGGCGGATATATGTTTGCAAAAGTAGATTTTCAGCCTAAAGTGTCGCAAGTCATGAAAAATGGAGTTGCGGGAGGCATATCGGCTAAATATATATCGGAAAAGTATTTGGGATTACTCGTTGAAGTTAATTTTGCTCAGCGTGGATGGAAAGAGAGTTTTGATGCCAATTCCGACTATGCTTATACACGTACGCTTAATTATCTGGAAATTCCGTTTATGACGCATGTCTATGCAGGCAACAAAGTGCGGTTTATCTTCAATATTGGTCCTCAAATCGGCATTTTACTTGGCAGCAGCTCGGATATGAGTCAGGCTTTGAAAGAATATGTGGATGCACAAACGGCTTCAGCCGAAGAAGGGGAACCGATTCCCGAGCAAAGATATGACGAAGCAAATAAAAAATTCGATTACGGAATCATCGCCGGAACTGGACTCCAATTTAAAACGGGAATTGGCGATTTCGATCTTGAAGGCCGATATTATTTCGGATTGGGTGATGTTTTCAACAACACCGTAAGCGATTACTACTCTCGCTCTGCTCATCGTGTGATTGAAGCCAAACTTACCTATTATATTAAAATATTTTAAATAACGATTTTTTTGATGTCGGATCAAAAAAAATAGTGTACTTTTGAACAAAAATATATGAATACATGTTCATGTATTGATATTTATTGAAAATGGAGCAGGAAGAGACACGACAACAATTCGAAGAAGCTGCTTATCTCTTGAAAGCGGTTGCAAACGAAACACGTTTGGGAATAATTATGCAGCTTTCGAAGAAAGAAGAAAAATCGGTAACCGAATTGATGGAAGATATGCAGTGTGAACAGTCGCTGTTATCACATCATCTTACCGACATGCGGGCAAAAGGAATTTTGAATTGCCGCAAAAGTGGTAAAAATTGTTTTTACTCCATTCGCAACAAACAAGTGCTGCAACTTCTTCATTGTCTCTTTCAGCAAAACTAAAAATATCGAAAAATGACAATACTCAAAAAATATCGTTTGACCGTTATCGGTTTTCTTGTGGGGGCCGTCGGTGGATACCTTTATTATTATTTCGTCGGATGCTCGACGGGCACATGTCCCATCACCTCCAACCCTTGGCGTATGACACTTTACGGATCGTTATTGGGAATGTTGCTGTTCGACATGTTCAGAAAAGAACCTCAAAAATCGAAAGATGATATCAACTCGAATAAATAACTCACTCAAAAAATCTCATAAAAATGAAAATTAACCTTCTTGTTTTGACAATCTCGGCAGTTTTGTCGATCACTGCATGCAGTAGCAAAGATCAGAAGCAAAGCTCTCAACAAAAGACCGAGAGTTTGGAAACTGAAAACAACATTCAAAAATCAGATAAAAAAATGGCAAAACCAATTCATTTAACAAAAGCAGAATTTTTACAAAAGGTGGCCAATTACGAGGCCAATCCTGACAAATGGGTTTATCTGGGAGACAAACCCTGTATCATCGATTTTTATGCCGACTGGTGCGGTCCATGCAAAATGGTAGCTCCAATTCTCGAAGAACTGGCACAAGAATACGATGGTCAAATCTATATTTATAAAGTAGATACCGAAGCAGAAATGGAACTTGCTTCCGATTTTGGAATTCGCAGTATCCCGACCCTTTTGTTTTGCCCGATGGGTGAAGCTCCTCAAATGGCACAGGGTGCGCTTCCCAAAGATGCATTTAAACAAGCGATCAACGAAGTTTTACTCAAAAAATCCTAAATGGATATGAACGAATTTTTTTTCGAAAGCAAGAGTCGATTCGATTTTGAAGAGACTGTCTCGAAACTTTCCGAAATAATCGTTTCGGGTGGATGGAAAGTTATTTACACGCATGATCTGGAGGAAACAATGAGGAAAAACGGATTTGAAGTTTTACCCGTCAAGGTAATCGAATTGTGCAAACCCGATTATGCCTACAGAATTCTTTCGGATGACGAACAACGAATTTACTCAAACATGATGCCTTGCCGTATTTCGATCTATCGGAAGGCCGACGGATTTACATATATTTCGAGACTGAATACTGCAATGCTTGCTTCGCAAATAGGAGGTGTAGTAGAGGAGGTGATGACCAATTCCTTCGGCGATGCCGAAACATTTGTAAAAGCAATCTCCGAATAGAATCGACTACCGTTTTTATTCTTCGTAAATAAAATGAAACGGTCAGATTTCTAACGAATCTGACCGTTTTCGTGTTTTATGGAGATTGTGATAATGAGTTCTTCGCTTTATTTGAAAAGCGCATCTACGTCTGATACTTGTTTAATAGGGATCATCATGAACCCGTAGTCGATATTGGTGTTCGCGGGAACAATCCGATAGGGCTCTTCAGGCCAAGCGCCCCAACTGTTGTTGCCACCTACACCTTGCATACGATAATCGATAAAAACATCTACTTTGTCCGATGCTTTGTAAGCATTCACGTGCTTTCTTTCGGGTGCTAATCCCACAGGTGCATCGTTGAGCAAATCATCCCCGTTGCTAAGGGTTTCGAGCAGATAGTTCGAAACATTAAATTCGAAAGTTTGGTCGGCAGCAAAAACGAAGCCTTTTCCCGATTTATTGGTTATTGCCAACCAATGAGCGTCGGTGTGATGAGCATTTTCTTGCGTGAGAACGTATTTATCCACCATATCTATTATCGGAGAGCGATATCGATCGACGAAGGATGCTGTTTTTCTGTCGCAATAGTTTCCGAGAGGTCCTCTCCCATAATATTCGGCATTTACGAAAGTGCCCGGCATCTGCATACGCATGCCTACACGGGAAATCAGAGGCAGCGTTTTGTTGTGGGTAGCATCGAAGTGGTTGTCTATTTTTACTTTTCCATCCTGAAATACGGTATATTTAACTTCCCATACAGCATTTGTTTCGGGATAGTTGTATTGACAGCTGATCACGGTTTGTTCTCCTTTTTCGATTTTCAGGTTTTCGGCTTTCAAGTCCTGATAGCTGCAATTTTCCCAAGCTTTCAGTTTTTGAGGCAAACGTGCTCCGTAATCGTTATCGATGGGAGCGCGCCAGAAAAAAGGCCTAAAACCGAATCCATCACTGATGTATTCCGTTCCGTCGAATTTGTAGGAAATCATAGTGCCTGAAGCTTTATCGAAAACTGTTTCGAACCGATTGCCGCTAACAATAATTTTATCATCGTCTTGCGTCAGTTTTGCAGGTTGGGTATTTTTCAGTTTCAGTGCAGGATAATCGTGAATGATGAATTGGTCGCGAGCTACAACCCAACCTGAAGGAATCAGCCGAGTGTCCGATTTTTGCTTTGCATAAAACTGAATTGTCGTCTGCATGCCGTCTTTTATATATTTCGATATACCCGGTATTGCCACCGTAACCTGTTGTTGAGGTTGGGCATTTACGGCCAATTTGCCCGAAGCGAGGACTTTTCCATTCGATTTTACTTCATATTCGAAGTTATATTGACTGAGGTCGATAAAGAAATTTTCGTTGTAAATGTCGATCGTGCCTTTTTGAGCATCGAAATTTTTAAACCAGATATTCTGATAAACTTTTCTCATTTCTTCGGCATGAGCTTTGGGACTTCGGTCGGGCAATACAACTCCGTTGCAATTGAAATCGCCGGACGAGGGCGTTCCCTTCGGTCCATAATCACCACCAAATGCCCAATAATCATTGCCTTCGGCATCTTTTTCGGCCAATCCCTGATCAACCCAGTCCCAAATACATCCGCCTTGAAGGATCGGATATTTTCGGATCATATTCCAATATTCGATAAAGTTGCCCAGACTGTTGCCCATTGCATGCGCATATTCGCATTGAATGAGAGGTCTGTCCGAACGAGGATTGAGTGCATATTTTTCGATATCGGCCGGTGAAGCATACATGGGACAGAAAATATCGGTATTCCATTCCAGACCGGCACGTTCGTACTGAACGGGTCGTGAAGAGTCGTGAGCTTTGATCCAGCGATAAGTTTCGTAAAAATTGTATCCGTTTCCGGCTTCGTTCCCGAGCGACCAGGTGACGATACAGGCATGATTTTTGTCGCGTGCGACCATGCTCTTTGTCCTGTAGAGGTGGGCTTCGAGAAACAGTGGATTGTTGCCGAGCGTTCCTCCTTGACGAAGGTCGTAACCCATGCCGTGACTTTCGATATTGGCTTCGCCAATGACGTAAATTCCGTATTCGTCGGCCAAGCGATAGAATAATTCCGATTGTGGATAGTGACAGGTACGAACCGTATTCACATTGTATTTGCGGAAAAGCTCGAAATCTTTTCGCATCAATTCCTCTGTAACGTAGTGGCCGGTATGTTCGTTGTGCTCGTGTAAGTTTACACCTTTGACCAGGACGGGTTTTCCGTTGATGAGAAATTGTTTGTCTCTGATTTCGGCAGTGCGGAAGCCGACCTTTATGGCGGTAGCTTCGATCACATTGGAATTGCCGTCCTTCACTTCGATGACAAGCGAGTAGAGATTGGGTTCTTCGGCTGACCATTTTTTTACGTGAGGGATAGAGGCTGTGAATTGAGTTGTAGCTTTATCTCCCATCGAAACCGGTTTGCTCTCCGAAGAAATTATTTTCCCCATATTGTCTAAAAGCGAGTAAGCCACCGTAACATTTTGATTTCCGTCTTTTGAATTTTTAAGTTTGACTTGAAGTGAAAATTCACCGTTGGTGTAAGTCTTGTCGAGTGTTGCAAGAGACGAAAAATCGGCGATATGAATTTTGGGCCGTGCATATACATATACATCGCGCTCTATACCGCTCAATCGCCAGAAATCCTGACATTCCAGATAGGAAGCGTCGCTCCATCGATGAGTTTGTATGGCAAGTACGTTTTTGCCTGCTTTGGCTTTATCAGAGATATTGAAGCGAACGGGTAGCTTGCTGTCCTTGCTCATTCCCAGAAACTCGCCGTTGAGGTAGAAATAGGAAGCTCCTTTTATTCCGTCGAAAGAGAGGATGATATCCTTGCCTTGCCATGCCTGAGGAATCTCAAAAATTTTGCGATAGGTACCCGTAGGATTGAATTCGCGCGGAACAAGAGGAGGATTTGGTTTGTCCCAGTATGGGGGAAATCCGGGAGAAGTGAATTCGTAGCTGGTATTGACATAGATTGGGACTCCAAATCCCTGTACTTCCCAGTTGCCCGGAACGGCAATATTTTTCCAGCTCGAATCATCAAAATTCAGATCGTAGAAACCATCTTTAGGACGGGTATCAAAATCATCAGTGTAGGTAAATTTCCAAGTACCGTTTAACATAATATACTCGCTCCCCTTGGAAGTAGTATTCGCATTGAGTGCTTCATCGGCATTGCGATACGAGAAGAAACTGGCTCTGGCCTTTTCTTTGTTTATTTCCAGAAGTTTGGGATTGGTGATTTCCCGGTAACGATTTTCTTGTTTCTGCGCGTGAACGAATGTTGTTCCGAAGCACGCGATCAACGTAATGAGAAACATTTTTTTCATGTGCACTATTTTAAATTGGTTTTTGAAATATCGCAAAGTTAAGCGAAAAAAACTTGAATGAGTGTAAAAAAGGAATTTATTTTTTGTAGGAATGATGAAAAGTAAGTTCAATGGGAAAATTATCGGAGCAAGCGGCTTTTTCGACTTATTTCATTCTGTTCAACTCTGTTGCCTTTTCGTAAAGAATTTTTCGGGATTAGAATTGCGTTGGCCGTTTTCTGTTTTTTGGTTGACGTATATTTATCGGTATTCTCATCTAAAATTTGTATTTTTGTATGCCAAATCACAGTCGCAAAAAATATGCAACATTCCGTAAGCGATTTCGAAATCATGTCGCCCGTTGGTTCTTACGAGTCATTGATGGCAGCCATTCAAGGCGGTGCCGATTCCATCTACTTTGGAATTGAAGGGCTGAACATGCGCGCCAAGTCGTCCAACAACTTCACGATCGACGATTTGCACCAAATAGCACAAATCTGTCGTGAACATCATATCAAAAGCTATCTCACCGTCAATACGATTATTTACAACAACGACATGCAGCTCATGCAACGCATCATCGATGCGGCAAAGGAAGCTCGGCTTTCGGCCATTATCGCTGCCGACGTAGCTGCACTGATGTATGCCCGAAGTATTGGCGTTGAAGTGCATCTATCCACGCAACTGAATATTACAAACACCGAATCGCTGAAATTTTATGCTCAGTTTGCCGATGTAGTGGTGCTTGCTCGCGAACTTAACCTCGACCAAGTGGCTGCCATCCACCGCGATATAGATGAACAGCAAATCAAAGGCCCTTCGGGAGAACTTATCCGTATCGAAATGTTTGCCCACGGTGCTTTGTGCATGGCCGTTTCGGGAAAATGCTACCTGAGTTTGCACGAAAAAAACTTATCCGCCAATCGGGGTGCCTGCAACCAGATTTGCCGTCGAGGTTATACGGTGAAAGACCGAGACAGCGAAATAGAATTGGATATCGACAACGAATACATCATGTCGCCCAAGGACTTGAAAACCATTCATTTCATGAATAAAATGATGGATGCCGGTGTGCGCGTTTTCAAGATCGAAGGTCGAGCACGAGGACCGGAATATGTGCGCATTGTAACCGAATGCTACAAGGAAGCCGTACAGGCTTATTGCGAAGGAAGTTATACCGACGAGAAAATCGAAAATTGGAACGAACGCCTCGCTACGGTCTTCAATCGCGGATTTTGGGACGGATATTATTTGGGACAACGTCTGGGCGAGTGGACGCATCGGTATGGTTCGGGAGCTACCAAACGCAAAGTATATGTGGGAAAGGCAATCAAATATTTCGGAAATTTGGGCGTGGCCGAATTTTTGGTCGAAACACAATCATTGAAACAGGGTGATGAGTTGCTGATTACCGGGCCGACGACCGGTGCGCTTTTCTTGACAGCCGACGATATGCGCGTAGATTTGCAAACGGTCGATACCGTTTCGAAAGGTGAACACTTTTCCATCAAGACTCCCGAAAAAATTCGCCCCAACGACCAGCTCTATAAAATGGTGGCGGCCGAGCGGCGCGGTACTGCTCACGAACGATAGCAAATCAAAATTATTTCTTTCCGATCATTCAGTCGCTATTTTTAGCTTATAATATCACGGAATTCTACTTGGACTTGGTATGGACTTGGTACGGATTTGGTCTTACCATTTCAATTGCCCTATATATACACTCGGAGAATTCATGTTGCCGTTGTTTGTAGATAAATAAACCCAACAGTGGAGAGGATTTTCTTTGTTTGTTTCGGGCAACAATACGGTAACCATTTGGTCGGAGCGAGAACCGATATTTTCGTGAAAAAAACATGACCCTGTTGCTTCGTCAAAAAACACCAGTGAGATTTTGTCGTCTGCATTCCCTTGCAATTGCGCTTCAGGTGCGATTTGCCATTTGACAGTAACTTCGGATGTGCTTTTTCGGGTTTCAGCCGTAACCATTTCCACCGGCGGCAAAGTACCATCCGCCGGTTGCACCTTCGAAAAATCGATGGCGAAATCGGGATATTCACCTTCGACGGCCGTTTTCAGTACCTTACTGCAAACTTTCGGGAAAGCCTGAGAGTCGAGATAACCTCGTTTGATGACCTGCCGCAGTGGTGTCAGGCAGCGATTGACAAACCTGAATTTCATACGATTTGCCTGTTGTTTGAGCGTTTGTGGGTTGGCCGGAACGGTATATTCGCGCAGGAAATTTTTCCCGTTGCGTTTTACCGCAACTACTTTGCCTAATCGTCCGGACATTTTGCCAAAAGTACTTGATTCGAATTCAGCCATTGTTTTTTTCAATTTTATCGATTGGTTACTTATAAGACAAAGATAGTGCCGATGAAAGCATTATCTTTATTTATTTAATTTCATTAACTTTTTGGAAAGTAATAGTTGCTTCATAGTTGCTATGGAGTTAACTTGGAGTTGACATGGAGTTGCCTCGGAGCTATGTCGGAGCTATAGCGTAGGAAAGATAGAGATAAGTGGGAGATGACGGGGAAGAAGAATGAGTAAAGAGTGGGGGATTTGAACAAAAACCATTTGTGAGAAAAATCCGTACTCCTCCAAACATTTTTTTAAATAAATTCCAACATTTGGTTATGCCAAAAAAGGGAGAGCTCAATCACAAAGAGCAGGAACAAGAGAGCGAAAGGGCCTTTAGAAAAACACGCCATCGACACGGTGCGATAGAGTCGAACATCAACGAACCGGAACATAAGGGGATCAGACAGGTGTCCCGACAAGGGTTATGTCCACTTCAAACGATATGTGGGTTTGGGTGTATGCGTTTACAATCTGCATCGTGTTGGAGCAGAGCTGATGCGACAAGCCGGGGAAGAACGACTTAAGCAGACTGTTTAAAAGCTAAAACATTCACAATCTGAAGTACGCCTTACCGCGAACAAAATCAAATCCGGTGATAGCTTTACGATACATTTTTTTGAAAAATATCTGCTGTTTTGATGATTCCGGAGGAAAGTGGATCTGATAGGTTCACTGCAAAACCGGATTTTTTAAAAAAAGGACGTTTTCTTGCTGACACGATTTATTGGAGTAAAAAATTACAGAATAATTTCATTTTGGCTATCTTTGTGCAATGATAGTCTCTAAAGATATTCAAAAGATTCTATATTTGATACGATATGAAAAAGTTAACTTTAGCCTCAGATTTCAAATCCATCGTTAATCTCGCTCAAGTTCCATTTCAAAACACTACGTTAAGATGACACCACGCGAAAAATATTCATGGATTTATTGGCTTTCTGCTTTACTGGTATTTATGGGATTGCAATGGATATTTTTCCCAAATACCCAAGGGACAAAGGAACTGACTTACAGTCAATTTCTGGATTCCATTCGTGCAGGTAAAGTCCAAAGGATTGTTTTCCTCGATAAAAAAATAATCGGTTATCTTAATACTGAGGACAGCATTTCGAAGAATATTATAGAAGCACCCACCGCACCTTGGAGGGTACGTATTCCGAGTGTTGAACAGCAAGTGCGGAAACAATTTGTTGTCAACCGCATACCTCATATGAATGAAGAATACCTCTTAACGGAACTCAGGGAATGCGGCGTCGACTTTAAAGGCCATTTCGAAGATAAAACGTTGGAAAATTTTTTTCTGAACTGGATTCTGCCTTTCATTTTTCTCATAGCTGTCTGGGGATATATTTTCAGAAAGATGGGAACAAAAAATCCCATGTTGGAAATCGGGAAAAACAAAGCCCGTATTATGGCCGAAAAGCCCGAAAATCCGATTACCTTTAAAGACGTAGCGGGAATAGATGAAGCGGTGGAAGAAGTAAAAGAGCTGGTCGATTTTCTGAAGAATCCTTCAAAATACACCCGCTTAGGAGGTAAACTGCCGAAGGGGGTTTTACTTGTCGGACCTCCGGGAACCGGAAAAACGTTGTTGGCAAAGGCCGTTGCAGGCGAAGCGGATGTTCCGTTTTTCAGCATAAGCGGTTCCGATTTTGTGGAAATATTTGTAGAGGTGGGAGCGGCAAGAGTACGTGATCTTTTTACGGAGGCCAAGGCTCATGCTCCCTGCATCATTTTTATCGATGAAATCGATGCCATAGGCAAAAGCCGGGCTGCAGCCGTTTACGGAGGAGGATATGATGAACGGGAAAACACCCTGAATCAACTGCTTGTGGAGATGGATGGTTTCGATTCGAGCGTGGGTGTAATCATTATAGGAGCGACCAATCGTCCTGAGGTTCTCGATCCTGCTCTTTTAAGACCGGGTCGTTTCGATCGGCAGATCGTTGTTGATAAACCCGACATGAAAGGACGCGAAGCGATTTTTAAAGTACATACCGCCAATATTAAATTAGCATCCGACGTCGATCTGAAACGGTTAGCTGCACAAACTCCCGGTTTTGCGGGCGCAGAAATTGCCAACGTATGCAACGAAGCGGCTATTCTGGCTGTCAGGAAAAACAGAGATGCGGTTACCATGGGAGATTTTGAAGCAGCCATCGAAAGGGTAATTGCAGGTTTGGAGAAAAAGAACAAATTGATTAACGAGAAAGAACGGAAAATAGTTGCTTATCATGAAAGTGGCCATGCCATAGTTGGCTACTTTACACCGGGAGCCGATGAAGTGCAAAAGGTTTCCATTGTTCCCAGAGGAATCGGAGCATTAGGCTATACCATGCAAATGCCTCTGGAAGATCGTTATCTGATGACCGAAAGCGAACTGAGGGGCAAAATAAAAGGGTTGCTTGGGGGTCGTGCAAGTGAAGAAATCACCTTCGGAGAAATATCCACAGGAGCTTCCAACGATTTGGAACGAGCCACACAGCTGGCACGAAACATGATCGTGGTGTACGGGATGAGTAAAAAATTACCGAATATTTCCCTGGTAAGCAAGTCTGAGTCCGGTTTTTTGGGACATGCACCCGGCATCGAACGCCGATCGGAATACGTCGAAAAAATAATCGATGAGGAAACGACCGAACTAATCAATTCATGCTACGAAGAAGCAAAGGAATTGCTGAACGAGAAAAAACTTCTGTTAGAAAAAATGGCTACACTTCTTTTAGAGAAAGAAGTAATCAACTACGAGGAAATTAAACAAATCTTAGGGAATAACTATAAAACCGGGGAATAGTGTATAAATAATGGTCAAGATTCATAAGTATAATATACCCCATTCTTAGGACCATTTTGGGTATTTCTTAATTGAATTTTTATCGTAATTTTTTTACTCTACATAATGCCTATTTATTGCAAAGATAATCATATTCGACCTTACGGAAGTTTTCAGCCTACTTTTTGACCTATAAGTTTAATTTTATCTTCGTGTAAGATTTACTTTGTTTTTTTTATCAACGCTATGCTTCTTTAAATTTAAAACTGAATTGCCGAATTAAGGTAATTGATAAATATCAAATTAAAAGTGCCAATTTCTCTTCATTTCTTCATGCGTTTTTCCAGAAAGTTTTTCTTCAGTGCACTTTGATACAGCTTATCGAGGGATTTTTGCAGGTCTTTGCCTTGTTTGAAATCGGTGGAGAGTAACATGACTCCAATCGTTTCTTCGTCTATTTCTCTTAGTCTGAAGACTACGGTTTTGTTTTCGACACTTTTCTGATCCGACATTTTAACATGATAGTCTTCGTTGGGTTGAATGTCAAATTCAATATCGTCGAATCCCATTTCGAAAATGCGAAATTTTTTCATTTTGCCGTTTGGCAGGAAAAGTAATCGTCCGTCGTTTCGGGTAGTTGCACTCATGATGAGTTTTCCCGACTCAGTAAGCGATTCCACCAACACGCCGGATAAAGGATTGTTGTGATAATCTGCTACAGTGACAGATATGGTATCTTTTTTCGATTGAGGCAATCTTTCTACAGCGGTTTTTTCGCCATTGTATTCGTCGGTATCGACGATGATATAATTGTTTATTTGTCGGTATGTTCCATTTCCTGTTTGATTGGATAACCCTCCGACTTCTTCCATATCGAATAATAGTCGGGTGCCTTCGAATTTCAACAGATCGTTTCCATTACGATAAGAGCCTTCCATGTTTTGAGCAAAAATAATGAGTGTAGTTGAAAGCATTAAGCAGATTAGATATATCTTTTTCATCGACAGAGTATTATGGGTTTGTATTTGTCATTTTCCACAAATGTAACACAAAATATTTTTTTCGACGAATTTTTGTTCCAATTTAACCAACAGATGCGAAGTATTTCTCGTCGGTTAATTTATTGGGCGATTAAAATAAATGAGAGCTGCAGGAGGCAGCTCTCGCAAAAAATAAAAATGGTTTTGTGTATGGATAAAAGGGCGTAATGATTACTCTTCTTTTTCTTGAGCCTCGTATTCTTTGAGCAATTTTTCTTGCACATCCGAAGGAACAAGTTCGTAGCTTGCGAACTTCATCGTGAATGATGCTCTACCGCCTGTCAGTGAGCTGAGAGTGGTAGAGTAGGAACTCATTTCTTTCAAGGGAACTTTTGCTTTAAGTTTCTCAAATCCTTTTTCGCTTTCCATTCCCATGATTAGAGCCCTGCGACCCTGCAAATCGCTCATCACATCTCCCAAATATTCGGATGGCACGGAGACTGTAACATCATAAATGGGTTCAAGAATTTTGGGACCTGCATTTTTGAAAGCGATACTAAAGGCATTACGACCTGCCAGCATAAAGGATATTTCGTTGGAATCCACAGGGTGCATTTTACCATCGTACACGATAACGCGCACATCACGGGCATACGATCCGGTGAGGGGGCCTTGTTCCATGCGTCCCATGATGCCTTTGAGGATAGCAGGAAGAAATCGTGCATCGATAGCTCCGCCGACAATGCTGTTGACGAAAACCAGTTTTCCGCCCCAGTCGAGATCGATTTCCTGAACATCCCGGGCCTGAACTTTATATTCTTGTCCGTTGAATCTATATATATCGGGCATTGGCATTCCTTCGGAATAGGGTTCGACAATAAGATGCACTTCGCCAAACTGACCTGCGCCTCCCGATTGTTTTTTGTGTCGATAGTCGGCACGTGCAGCTTTTGTGATGGTTTCGCGATAAGGAATTCTTGGCTCGATAAATTCGATCTCGATTTTGTCGTTGTTTTCGATACGCCATTTGAGCGTTTTGAGGTGAAATTCGCCCTGTCCCGAAACAATGGTTTGTTTGAGTTCTTTCGAATTTTCCACGATCCAGGTCGGATCTTCTTCGCGCATGCGCGTAAGGACTTCGCTTAGTTTTTCGGCATTTGCTTCGTTCACCGGCCGTATTGCGCGGCGATAGCGTGGTTCCGGATATTTTATAAAATCGAAAATATGATCGACGCCCTTTGCATTAAGAGTGTTTCCTGTCCTAACGTCCTTAAGTTTCACCGCAGCGCCGATGTTGCCAGCCTGTAATTCTTCCGCTCTATTTCGAATTTGTCCTGCAACGGTTTGTATTTGAGCAAGTCGCTCCTTGGATCCTCGATTGGCGTTGGTGAGATCATCTCCCTCTTTCACAGTGCCGCTCATGACCTTAAAATAAGAAACTTCGCCAATGTGTGGTTCTACTGTAGTTTTAAAGAAAAATAAGCTGGTAGGTGCTGTAGGGTCGGGTTTCACTTCGTTGCCGGCGCTATCTACGGGTGCAGGCATCTGATCGGGTGAAGGTGCAACCATACTTAAGAAATTCATCAGGCGGTGTACTGCCATGTTTTTGGCCGACGAAGCACAAAAAACCGGGAAAATGCTCCTGCTTATGAGCCCTTTCTGAATCCCGTCGCGCATTTCCTCTTCGCTCAAGGTGCCCTGATCAAAATATTTTTCCATTAAGGTTTCGTCGTTTTCGGCAGCAGCTTCAAGCAATTGACGATACAACTCTTCGGCTTTTTCTTTTTCCTCCGATGGTATGTCGAGCACGGCGGGAGCAGTATCTCCGGGATTCCATTTATACATTTTTTGTTTTAATACATCTACTATGGCTGCGAAATGGCTTCCGCTTCCGATAGGATATTGAATGGGTATTACTTTGTTCCCATACATTTCCTTCAGGCTGTTGAGGGTATTGTCGTAGTCTGCTTTTTCGTTGTCCATTTGGTTAATAAGGAACACGAGAGGTTTGTGCAACGAATCGGTATAACGAAATTGGTTGATTGTACCAACTTCCACGCCATTACCTGCATGAATCACCATTAGAGCAGTATCTGTTACGTGCAATGCAGAAATAACTCCCCCCACGAAATCGTCCGATCCCGGGCAGTCGATGAAATTCATCATCTTATCTTTCCATTCGATACTGAATAGAGTGGAAAACACCGAATAACCGTACTCCTTTTCAACCGGGAAATAATCGCATACCGTATTGCCGGCCTCAACCGATCCTCTGCGTTTTATAACTCCACTCTCGAAGAGGATAGCCTCAGCGAGGGTGGTTTTACCTGATCCCGAACTGCCAATAATGGCAATGTTTTTAATGTCTTTTGTTTTATAAACTTTCATGATGAGAAGAATGATTTAATATTTCAAGAATTATGCAAAATTAAAACGACTTTGCTTTGTGATTTGCCGCAAAGTCGAACACGATTATATCGGCCGAAAGTTAGCAAAAACAGGCTTAATTGTGAAAATTGCATCGATGTTAAATAATTATGTTGTAGAACATATTGTTCGAAAATTTATCCACTCCTTAGCTAATAATATCGAATAGAGTGATGAGGGAAGTGATTGCATGATAGATTGAAACAGTATTTGTTGTTTGATGATGATAATGCTGTTGTCTCAAATATACTTTACCTTCAAAAACATTTCGAAATTTCGTTTGTTAAACTATGAATAAAAAAAAATAGGTGTTTTGTCTTAGAGCATAAACGTTTGAAAAATGACAAGTTTTTACAATCAATCCATCGAAGAAATACTTAAGAACTTTTCAGTTTCGCCGGAAGTTGGGCTTTCGGAAGAAGAAGTAGAAAAACGGAAAGAAAAATTTGGTCCGAATATATTGAAGGCTACCCAACAAAAATCGCTTTGGGACATTTTTCTGGAGCAGTTTAAGAGCAGTATGGTTGTTATCTTACTGCTTGCAGCTATTATCTCAGGTATTGTCGGAATGACCAATGGCGAGGGTCTTATCGATACATGGGTAATTCTTGCTATCCTGATCGTCAATGCGATTATCGGTGTGGTTGAGGAAAGAAAAGCTCAATCGTCGCTCGAAGCTTTGAGTAAAATGAGTGCGCCGCATACGAAGGTGCTGAGAAATGGTGAAGTGACCGAAATTCCATCGACTGAAGTTGTGCCGGGAGACATCGTGGTTTTGGATACGGGAGATATTGTTCCTGCAGACATGAGGCTGATTGAAGCAGTGAATTTGAAGATTCAAGAGTCGGCTCTCACGGGGGAATCCGTTGCGGTAGAGAAGGATACAATTACACTCGAAGGAGGAGATATTCCACTCGGTGATCGGAAGAATATGGCTTATTCGACAAGTATTGTAACCTACGGAAGAGGAAAAGGGGTTGTAGTGAACACAGCAATGGAAACCGAAGTGGGAAAGATTGCTCAAATGCTGCAAAATGTAGGAGAAACCGAAACCCCAATGGCAAAACGATTGCAGCAGCTTGGCCGAATTTTGGGTTATGTTGCGATTGGAATCTGTGTGGTGATTTTTGCCGTAGGCGTTATTTATGGACACGACTGGCTCGAGATGTTCATGATGGCTGTCAGTTTAGCAGTTGCAGCCATTCCCGAAGGTTTACAAATTGTTTCCACCATTGTGCTTGCCATTGGTGTTCAGCGCATGGTAAAACTCAATGCAATCGTTCGTACACTTCCTTCAGTAGAAACATTGGGGAGCGCAACCGTTATTTGCTCGGATAAAACGGGGACGCTTACACAAAACAAAATGACCGTAGTAGAAGGATGGGCGGGAGGCAATCGAATTGATTTCAGGAATCTCTACTCACCCGAAGATATCGACGATGATACACAAACATTGCTAATTTCTTCTCTTTTATGCACTGATGCCCATCTGAAGATGTTGCCTGACGGTACTCATCAAAATTCGGGTGATCCTACCGAAACCGCTATTGTGGATGTGGCGCTGCAACTGCAAATGAATAAAAACGAAAAAGAGAAACAATTTCCTCGTGTGGGAGAAGTGCCTTTTGACTCTGATCGCAAGCGTATGACAACGATTAACAAACTGAACGATCATACCCTTCGTGTGAATGTTAAAGGAGGAACGGACGAAGTTTTGAAGGTGTGTACGCGGATTCTTATTCAAGGTGAGGTACGTCCTATTTCGGAAGAAGATAAAGAAAATATTCGCGAAAAGAATATCGGCATGGCCAAATCGGCTCTGAGGGTATTAGGTGTGGCTTACAAAGATATTGATGCTCTTCCAGAAGAGGTTGACGTGGCCACAATAGAAAATGATTTGATCTTCGTCGGTTTGTTAGGAATGATTGATCCGGCTCGTCCCGAAGTAGTTGAAGCCGTGAAGAGGTGCAAAACGGCCGGCATACGCCCGGTGATGATCACAGGCGACCACAAGGTGACGGCTATGGCAATTGCGGAAGAAATCGGAATTTATTCGGCGGGCGATAAAGCTGTGACGGGAAATGATCTGGATGCGATGAGTGATGAAGAACTGACTCAAAACGTGTATGACCTTTCGGTATATGCAAGAGTTGCACCCGAACATAAGGTGCGAATAGTGAAAGCATGGCAGGCCAATGGTGAAATAGTGGCCATGACAGGCGATGGAGTAAACGATGCGCCTGCGTTGAAACAAGCCGATATCGGGGTTGCAATGGGAATTGTAGGGACAGAAGTAGCCAAAGATGCTTCAGATGTTGTCCTAACCGACGATAATTTTGCCACCATCGTGGGCGCCGTGGAAGAAGGACGTCGCATTTATGACAATATCCTGAAAGCAATACAGTATCTGCTTTCATCGAATGTCGGCGAAGTGCTGGCTATCTTTATTGCTTCGATTCTGAATTTGGGTAATCCGCTCACACCTATTCTTATTCTGTGGATCAATTTGGTTACTGACAGTCTTCCTGCTTTGGCGCTGAGCATGGATCCGGCCGAAAAAGATATTATGACACGACGTCCGCGAGATCCGAAAAAAGGATTTTTCACCAAAGGAATGTCGTGGCGAATTATTTATCAAGGAATAACTATCGGCATCATTACCCTTTTTGCCTACTTAATCGGATTTCGCGATGGAGGACAGCAATTGGGACAAACGATGGCATTTGCAGTTCTGGGCTTCGCTCAACTTTTTCATGTGCGCAATTTGCATTCAAACAAACGATCAACATTTACTTCCAATCCACTGCACAACCCGGTACTCATTGGAGCAAGTGCCATTGCGGCGGCTCTCATGTTTGCAATTCTATTGATTCCGGGAGTGATGAAGATTTTCGGTATTGTCCCTATGGACGATATCCACTGGCTTTATATTTTCGGATTGTCTCTTGTCCCGATTGTGGTTGTCGAGATAGTGAAGCTGTTGGGTATCAATCATTCGAAGGATGAATATTGATATTTTGTGTTTCAATAAAAAAACCTTCATGTGTTTGATTACAATTTGTTTTGGATGAATATAAGGGAAAATGTTGGAACGCGCATAAATGCTTATCTCGTATTGCATTGACAACCGGAAGAACAGCCCAATTGATATCGGATTTTATATTTTTGGTTCGAAAACCGTCGGTTTTAGATTTTTTTCCCCATTCTCTTCCCGATATATTCATTGAAAAGAAGTCCTCCTACGATGAGAGCGAGGCCGATATATGTTGTGGAATAAATGCTTTCGCCTAAAATCAAATGTATTATAAAAAGCGACAGAAACGGAGAAAGATAGCACAAATGATTGATGAGGGCAGGATTGTCGGTTTTTTTCAATGCTATTCCGAAAAAAATGAAAGGGATGGTCATTTCGAAAAGCCCTGAATATACCGCAGCTAAAACACCCTGCAACGAAGAAATTTCGATTTTCATAAACGGCGCAATCATCAACAAATAGATAGTTCCGAAAAAGAAATTGAGAAATAAACTCATGATCTGATCGGTTTCGGCATTCATCCTGTTTATAAGCCAGTAGGTTGCCCACACAAAAGCACTCCCAATGCCTAACGTAAGACCGAGCACCGAAAGGCTGACTCCCGTTAATTGTCCCGGACCTACAGAAATTACCGCAACTCCGGCTAATGAAATCGCCATACCGGCAAATTTGAAAGCGGGGATGCGCTGTCGCGCGAAAATGGCCAGCATTACCGAAAGCACCACCGGCCACATATAATTGATGGGTTGCGCAATCTGAGCCGGAAGCAATTCGTATGATTTGAACAAAACCAGATAATACATTGTAGGGTTGAGCATTCCTGCAATGGCAAACATTCTCCATTGTCCTTTATTGACCGAGCGAAGCAAAAACCATCTCTTTCGAAAGGTGAGAATAATTGCGAATGCGATCAACGCCGTGGAGGAGGCAATCAGAAGCAATTCGTAATAAGTAAGGCTCGATAGAGCCAGTTTAAACGCCGATGCTACAGTGGCCCAACTCAGAACGGTTATGGAAACGTAAAGAATAGCCTTGTTATTGTCTTTCACGTGGGAAATTGAAACGTTTTATTTCGTAAAATTCCACGAAAGTAATAAAATAAACATTCAGAAGGTGTTTTGATTTTCAATTTTCCTTACCCTTACTTCAAAAGCTCTTGCAGGATTTTCCACCAGAAGAAGGTTTATTTTTTCTTCCGAAAACCCTTGTTCACGCATCAGGGGAACAAGTCTTGTGAATAGCGTTGTAAAACCTCTGAAATCGCCCCCATCGGGTTTTGCGGGATCGAACCACCCTGCATCGTGCGAAAGCAGTATCCGATGAAAACAGCCACGTTTATCCAAATACCGGATGGTGGATAAAACTTCATCGATATTGTCCGTAGATATATTATCCAAACTGATCCATGCACCTTTCGAGGCTGCTTCAGCCAATTTCGACCTGTCCGTCTCGCTTTGTGCATGCACCCAGATAAATGCATCGGGCGATACGCCTATGCTTTCGAGAATTTCTATCTGCTGAAAAGCAGGGATGTACGGTCCCGTATGAGAAGCAATCACCAATCCGGTTTTCAGATGCGTCAGGCCGGCAGCTTTGATAAGCGTTTGATGAAACGACGAAAGCGAATCGCCATCGACTCCGATCTTTATAAAACCCGGTTTAATGCCACTTTCGTCAATGCCGTTCTGCCATTCGGCAAACCAAATATCGGACAATTCCTCTGCAGATTTTTTCTGAAGAGACGAGGGAACGAACTTATTATTTCCGGCTCCGTAATATCCCGTGTTCGTGATAATATTCAGTCCGCTTTTATCCGACAATGTTTTAAGAAGCAGCGGATCCCGTCCTAAAAATTCGGGCGTGCATTCCATAAAGGTCGTGCATCCCAAATCTTTAATCTCTTGCAGATAAGGAAGGGCTTTGGCGATGACTTCGCTTCGTTCATACCCGGAAAAGCTGAAGCTGTCGGCGCCGACGAAATCGACCAACACATGCTCGTGTGTGAGCGTTTTACCTATTTCGGCGGGAGAAATCGGGCCGTTGACTGTCATGATAATTCCGTTTTTCTTGCTTTCGCAACTTTGAAATAGCAGGAAAATTGCGGGAATGATAAAAATAAATCGATTCATGGATATGAATTTGTTGATGCATTCTGTATTTTCAGCCCTAAAAATAATGAAAAAGCTGCTTCTTTGGATGGCTTTATCGAAAAAATATGACCGAATTAACCTTAATCGCCAATTCTGCGAATCTTAATCCGGCAATTAATTTTGTACTTTTGTCGTTCGGAATGCAACATGCAGAGACCATTCAAAAGTCAATGACAGATACTTATCTCACCATCGATCAGCCGGGCGAAGCCATCGTAACCGAAAAGAAAAGCAAATTTTTGTCGTTTGCTCTGCACGTGGAATCGGCAGAAGAAGCAAAGCAAATGATCGAATCGGTTCGAAAAAAATATTTCGATGCCCGTCACGTATGTTGGGCTTATATGCTGGGCTCGGAACGTGCCGATTATCGTTCGAACGATGACGGAGAACCGTCCGGCACGGCAGGCAAACCGATTCTGGGGCAAATCAATTCGGCAGAACTGACGGACACCCTGGTTGTTGTAGTGCGATATTTTGGCGGTACGCTTCTTGGAACTTCGGGACTCATCAAGGCATATCGGGAAGCAGCCGCTTCGGCAATAGCCAATGCACATATTGTGCAGAAAACGGTGGACGACGAGCTGTCCATTCGTTTCGGTTACGACTTATTAAACGAGGTGATGCGTGTGCTCAAACAGTTTGAAGATGTACAATGGGAGCAGCAATTTGCCGAAGACTGTCACATGCGGTTGCGCATTCGCAGATCGCTTTTCGGAAAACTTTTGTCGGATATGTCGGCCATTTATGGCGTGGAAGTGCTGAACCCGACAAATGAATAGCTTTGGAAGCGAATATTTTACTTAATTATCGAAAAATTAGGTGCGAATAATCCAAAATTACTACTTTTGCACCCGAAAGCAGCATAAACTACTTGTAAAAAAAGAAAAAGGAATCGAATGGCAAAAAATTTGGTAATCGTAGAATCTCCTGCAAAAGCAAAGACAATCGAAAAATTTTTAGGAAAAGATTTTCACGTCATGTCGAGCTACGGACACATTCGCGATTTGAAGAAAAAAGATTTCAGCATCGACATCGAACATCAATTCACACCGATATACGAAATACCCGCCGATAAGAAAAAGGTGGTTTCCGAACTGAAGGAAGCAGCCAAAAATGCCGATACGGTATGGCTTGCATCCGATGAAGATCGCGAAGGAGAAGCTATTTCGTGGCATTTGTATGAAGTGTTGGGATTGAAAGATAAGGATACGAAGCGCATCGTTTTCCACGAGATTACCAAACCGGCCATTCTTGCAGCCATCGAAAATCCACGTCAGATCGATCAGAATTTGGTGGATGCCCAACAGGCTCGTCGTGTGCTCGACCGCATCGTAGGGTTTGAATTGTCGCCTGTACTATGGCGCAAGATCAAACCGGCACTGTCGGCAGGTAGGGTGCAATCGGTTGCCGTGAGACTGATAGTGGAGCGTGAGCGCGAAATACAGAATTTCAAATCGGAAGCTTCCTATCGTATTGTTGCCGTTTTCACCAAGGAAGAAGGCGGACAAACCTATGAAATAAAAGCCGAATACAACAAACGCCTCAAAACGAAGGAAGAAGCGTTGGCATTGCTCGAGAAATTGAAATCGTCAACCTTCACTGTAGGCGACATTGTTACCAAACCGGCCAAACGTTCACCTGCACCACCTTTCACAACATCCACATTACAACAGGAGGCTTCGCGAAAACTCGGTTTTTCGGTGGCACAAACGATGATGGTGGCACAACGACTTTATGAATCGGGGAAAATAACCTATATGCGTACCGATTCGGTCAATCTTTCGACCTTGGCTCTCAATTCGGCAAAATCCGAAATCAAAGAATTATATGGCGACCGTTATGTAAAAACACGGCAGTTCACCACCAAAGCCAAAGGTGCACAGGAAGCGCACGAGGCTATCCGCCCCACTTATCTCAATCAACAGGACATTGACGGAACGGCGCAGGAAAAACGCCTCTACGATCTTATCCGGAAACGTACGATTGCTTCGCAAATGGCAGATGCCGAACTAGAAAAGACGACCGCCAACATCGATATTTCGAATGCCGACGGTAAATTTGTAGCAACGGGTGAAGTGGTGAAATTCGACGGGTTTTTGCGCGTTTACACCGAAGGCACCGATGACGAAGAGGCTGACAACGAAAGTGGCTTGCTTGCGCCGATGAAAAAAGGGGAGACGCTCGCCATGAACGAAACCAACGCCACAGAACGTTTCACGCAACATCCACCGCGATATACGGAAGCTTCGCTTGTGCGCAAGATGGAAGAATTGGGAATAGGACGTCCGTCCACGTATGCGCCAACCATTTCCACCATCCTCAATCGTGGATATGTGGAAAAAAGGAATGTGGAAGAAGCTGCTCGAAGCTATAATGTTTTGACCCTTAAAAGCGGAAAAATTCAGGATGTCGATAAAAAGGAAAAAACGGTAATTGATAAGGGAAAACTTGTACCGACAGATATCGGCATGGTAGTAAATGATTTTCTGGTGGAGTATTTTCCTTCAATTGTCGATTATAATTTCACGGCAGAAGTGGAGAAGGATTTCGATCAGATTGCCGAAGGTAAAGCAAAGTGGAATAAATCGATAGCTGATTTTTATAAAGAGTTTCATCCGATTGTAGCAGATACGATGAGTATGCGTTCGGAACACAAGGTGGGTGAACGCATTTTGGGCACAGATCCCAAATCGGGGCGACAGGTTTCAGTAAAAATCGGCCGCTTCGGACCTCTTGCACAAATTGGAACATCCGAAGATGAGGAAAAGCCTGTTTTCGCTTCTCTGCGAAATGGACAATCCATAGAGACCATCACACTCGAAGAGGCCTTGAAGCTTTTTGAATTGCCCCGTCATCTGGGCGAATTTCGAGGGAAAGAAATGACTGTGGGTGTTGGACGTTTCGGTCCATATGTGAAGCACGACAGCAAGTATGTGTCGCTTCCCAAGGAAATGGATCCGCTCAAAGTTACGGCCGAAGAGGCTGTTGCTCTTATCGAAGCCAAAGAGCAGAAAGATCGCGAAAAAATTATCAAAACATTTCCCGAAGAACCCGAGTTACAGGTATTGAACGGTCGTTATGGTCCGTATATTTCGTTTCAAAAAGAGAATTACAAGATTCCCAAGAAAATGAATCCGTCGGAATTGACGCTCGACGATTGTCGTGCAATTATTGCCGAGGCTGGTAATGATAAGGATAAGAAGGATAAAACGACAGGAAAATCTACCAAGAAACAGACCGGAACCAAGAAAACGACTCAGAAAAAGTCGGCTAAATAAAATTCTTCATTCCTATATTTCATGAAATGGCGATATAACTGCAAGCTATGATTACGGACATACGTTGCACAACAATTCACGATCTCGATCGGGTAATGCAGCTCTATGATATTGCACGCAATTTCATGCGCTCACAGGGTAATTATCAGCAATGGATTAACGGATATCCCAATGAAGCTTTTATTCGTGACGAAATAGCAGCCGGCCACAGTTTTGTTTGTGAAAACGAGAATGGATTTGTCGTGGCGACATTTTGCTTCATTATCGGCGAAGATCCCACCTATCGAAAAATATACGACGGCGAATGGCTTAACGAAACGCCTTACGGCACTGTTCATCGCATGGCTTCGGACGGGGAAGAGAAAGGAGTTGCACGTTATGTTTTTGACTGGTGTTTCAATCGGATTTCGAATGTAAGAGTAGATACGCATCGCGACAATCATACCATGCAGCATATCCTGCAATCTTATGGATTCAACTATTGCGGCATTATTTATTTGGCCGACGGCTCGGAACGATTAGCCTACCAGAAAGTGAAATCATAAGATCTCTCCTGTCAGCTGCGGCATCAGTAAAGCACAAGACCTACAATGCCTGAAAGGACAATGAGCAAAATCGGATCGATTTTTTTGAGGGAAGCTATGAAAACTGCTGCGAAAATAATCCAGCTTTTATAATCGATGAAATTGTAATTGTTGATCAGCATCAGTGCAGCTGCAGCAATCAATCCGATGATGCCGGGTTTCAACACCGAAAGAGAAGCCCGCATCCATACATTATTGCTAAGTCTGGCAAAAAAAGCGCATACAATTGTCATAATGATAATCGATGGAAGACTGACGGCAAGCGTACACATCGCCGAACCGAAAATACTTTCGAAGTTCGAAAAGCCCAAATTTTTCACGGAAGTGTAACCAATATAAGTTGCAGAATTGAATGCAATGGGCCCGGGAGTAGTTTGCGAAATGGCGACAATATCGGTGAAATCGGCAACAGAAATCCAATGATGACTCTCTACCACTTCATGCTGAATGAGCGGTAACATGGCATATCCACCGCCAAAGCCAAATAATCCGATTTTGAAAAACGAAACAAACAATGCAAGATATAACGAGGCAAGTTCCATATTTATTTGAGAGTTTGTTTAACATACAACAAATGCAAAATGCCAAGCGCAATGCAGGCTAAAACGATGTACATCGGCGAAATATGGAGCAGCCATGCACAAAGAGCGACAGAGATCGGAATCCAAATATTTTTCAAAGTCACGCCGGCAGATTTTCCCAATCCGAGTAGCGGCGCAGCAATAAGTGCTACCACAGCAGGCCGTATTCCTTTGAAGATTCTTTCGACAATCGGATTGGTTTTGAACTGTGTAAATATCATTGCAATGAGCAATATCGAAATGAATGACGGCAAAATGACGCCGGCTGCCGAGAAAAGACTTCCCTTGAATCCAAGACGTTTGTTCCCCACAAACAATGCCGTATTGAGTGCTAACGGTCCAGGCATGGATTGAGCGATGGCGAGCATATCCATGAATTCGTCATCGGCTATCCAATGCTTTTTGTCAACAACTTCATTGCGGATAAGCGGTACCATAGCATATCCGCCACCGAAGGTGAATGCACCGATTTTGAAAAATGCCGCAAATATTTCCCAATATTGTTTCATAACTGCCATTTATTTATCTGTAGAAAAAAGGAAAGCAGATGGTAAAAGAATCGATCTTTCGTCCATCTGCTTCTATAAGGAGCCGCACTGGTGGAATAAGACGAAACTCCTTATTACAGGATTTGAGTGTTTCGCTATCTTTGTAATCCGCCGTTCCGATAAATCGGAATACCCGAAGGCGCGGCCCGCCATTGATAACAAAAACTTGTCTCGGTCTTTTGAATATTATTGATGAGTTTCCCAATCGACCAATGCGGCAATAACTCATTCAACGCTTTTGTTACTCCAAAGATATACCCTTAAATCGAAAAAACCAAATTTTAGCATCATTTTTTAGCAACAAAAAACATAAATTGTTTATCGACGGGATATCCAAAGTAAGTTTACGACAACATTTCCAGGTTTTTAGCAATCTCTTCGTCACTCACTTCATGATTGATCAGATCGCCGGCCAAATACTGGTCGTAAGCGCTCATATCGATCAAGCCGTGTCCGGAAAGGTTGAAAAGGATTACTTTCTTCGATCCTTCTTCTTTGGCCTTCAATGCCTCATTGATAGCAGCAGCAATAGCATGTGTGGATTCGGGAGCAGGGATAATTCCTTCGGTGCGAGCAAAAAGAACGCCGGCCTGGAATGTGTCGAGTTGTTCGATATCCACTGCCTCGATCAGGTTATCGATAAGCAGTTGACTTACGATGCTTCCGGCACCGTGATAGCGCAATCCTCCGGCGTGGATGTTAGCAGGAGCGAAATTGTGCCCAAGCGTGAACATCGGGATAAGCGGCGTATAACCAATTTCGTCGCCAAAGTCGTATTGAAAACGCCCGCGTGTAAGTTTCGGACATGATGTCGGTTCGGCGGCGATAAAACGCGTATTTTTTTCACCTTTCAGTTTATGACGGAGAAATGGGAACGAGATTCCCGAAAAATTGGATCCGCCACCAAAACATCCGATAATTATATCAGGGTATTCCCCAGCCATTTCCATTTGCTTTTCGGCTTCCAATCCGATGACGGTTTGATGAAGCGACACATGATTGAGCACGCTTCCCAAAGCATATTTGCAATGCGGAGTTTGCATAGCCAGTTCGATGGCTTCCGAAATAGCGGTTCCCAAACTTCCCTGATAGGTAGGATTATCCGTTATGATTTTGCGACCGGCTTTGGTGGACATGCTCGGCGATGCTATCACCTGCGCACCCCAAGTCTGCATGAGTGAACGGCGATAAGGCTTTTGCTCATAACTGATTTTCACCATGTAAACGGCAAGTTCCAATCCGAACATCTTGCAGGCAAGCGCAAGGGCCGTACCCCATTGTCCGGCACCGGTTTCGGTGGTAAGATTGGTCGTGCCGTCCAATTTGTTGTAATATGCCTGTGGCAATGCCGAATTGAGTTTATGTGAACCCACCGGACTTACACTTTCGTTTTTGAAATAGATATGCGCCGGCGTATCGAGAGCTTTTTCCAGTCCATAGGCGCGAACGAGTGGTGTAGGGCGATAAATCTTGTATTTGTCGCGTACCTCTTCGGGAATATCAATCCAGGCATCGGTCGTATTCACTTCCTGACGCGAAAGTTCTTCGGCAAAAAGCGGAAACAAATCTTCGGCCTTGATTGGCTCCTTGGTTTGCGGATTGATCATGGGTTTCGGTTTGTTTTGCATTTCGGCTACAATATTGTACCACTGTGTAGGAATTTCCGATTCGGGAAGGATAAATTTTTTAGTCTTTTCCATTTTGATATATACTATTTTTCTTTAAAACGGTTTCCCGTTTTTATCATAATCTGTTTCAAGTATTTTGTTACGCATTGTGTATTTTGTTCGATTCGGAAAATCAGTTGACTTTTGTTCGTCTTTATCGAAAAAAATAACAGTTGGATATGATTTTACTTTATTTGTTGCAAAAATAAAGCGAAATTCCAAATAAACAAACATTAAATTTAAATTTGAAATTGAATTGCTTGCAAAGTGATTCCGAATTTCGGTTTCTCAATCGATATTTGATGAGGGTTTAGACTGTCAGAAAATTTTATATCACCTTATTCGTCAAATTATTAATTCATGAATTTTTAAAACTTCATATTTTCATAAGATAGGATGGACAATATCAATTTTGTTGATTGATTTGCTTTTAGAAAATTATCATATCTTTGATGTAGTCGAGAGAGATTTATTTGACTACCAGTAGATTAAAAGACTGACATAAGAGTATTACCAACGGATAGGTAAAAGGTAAGTAGCTTAAAAACGTTTCGTTTTTCTTGCTTTCAAATAACTCTTATACAAGGGCAAAAATACGGAATGTTTTGTAATTAACCAAAAATATATCTATTTATTATCCCTGCCATTAAAAGGCTCTCCATTCGTGGAGGGCTTTCTTTTTCAGACCTGTACGAAACTCCTGCAATCAAATTTTAACAGCCCTTTCCCGGCTATTTCGGAAAACATCGCTATATTTGTAAATAGAATATTAGACGGCTTAGGTCGTTTGAGATATAACATAACGTTCGCTGAACGTCTCGACTCGGAAAACTGGTAATTTAACGAAAGACGGGATGAAAGGTGTAATGTTCGTGCTATACATTGGTATGGCGCGGGCTTGCAAGTTTCGTCTTTCGGGCATACCAGTGCCTCCGTGTCGGAATGAGTAATGTCCGCGCTTCTTTTTGGCGTGTACCCGGCGACCGGAAACGGAAAGTAAGAACACGTAAAATAGAAAGAACATGAAAAAAATTATCCTTTACATAGCCGCTTCGATTGACGGCTATATCGCAGACACAGCAGGCACAGTAGAATGGCTTGAAGATTTTCCGATAACAAAAGAAATGAACTACGGGTACGATGATTTTATCGCCTCCGTCGATACCGTCATAATGGGTGGCAGTACCTACCGCGAGATTCTGAACATGGATATGATTTGGCCGTATAAGGCGCAAAAGACCTATGTAGTAACCCGTGGCTGGACGGAAAAGGCAGGTATCGAAAATGTGGAATTCATTACTGACAACGTAATCGACCGCATAAAGCAACTGCGGAACAACGACGAGAAAGACATATTCCTCGTCGGTGGCGGAAAGTTGGTGGCTATGTTGCTTGCCGAGGGGTTGGTGGACGAAATGCAAATCGCCTACATTCCTGTGATTCTTGGCAAAGGTATTCCTTTGTTTCCCGGACAGCCCAAAGAATCGAAATGGGAATTGACGGGCAATACATCATATAGTTCGGGAATCCTGAAAGTCGATTATAAAAAGATAACCCGATAACCTGAAAAATACGACGAGTTTATCACGATACTCAATAATCAGATAGACGGAATTGTTGATTGAAGATAGCAAGAATAGACAACTTGACACGGGAATCTTTCCGTACTTTTGTCGTTTTAATTAATTATTGTTTAAGCATATATGAACGCTAATGAAGCAAGCAGGCAAGAATACATATCGCGCATCAACAAGGTGATGAACTACATCGAGAAGCATATAGACCAAATGCTAAATCTCGATATATTGGCTTCCGTCGCCAATTTTTCGCCGTATCATTTCCATCGGATATTTACCTTTCTCACCGGTGAAACGCCGAACGATTACGTGCAGCGGATACGCATAGAAAAAGCAGCTATGCTACTGCAAAATGACGAAAGGGCATCCATCGGCGAAATTGCCTATTCATGCGGTTTCGGGAGCGTATCGTTATTCAGCCGCACTTTCCGTGCGTATTTCGGTATAACGGCCAAAGAATACCGTCGGCAAGATAAAGCGATATTCGTACAAAACGGCGTGCGGTATAGCAAGAATGGACAACTGCTTAGCAAGAATATGAAACACGGTTTCGATTTTGAGGCGCAACTTTGCAACGTCAAACTCAAAAATTTAGTTTTTATGGACACAAAAATCGAAATCAAAGAAATGCCTGAAATGAAAGTGGTGTATGTTCGCCACACAGGCGAGTACAATCAAATCCGCAAAGCCTACGAGAAACTGATGAAGTGGGCAGGCCCGCGGGGCTTATTGAACTTCCCCGAAACGAAAACCATCACGCTTTATCATGACGACCCGTCGGTAACGGAAATCGAAAAAGTACGGCAAGATGCCTGCATCACTGTCAAGGAAGATGTGAAGGTAGAAGGAGAAATCGGTAGGGCAACCATTCCCGCCGCCAAGTGTGTCGTTGGTCGTTTCCAAATCGACGTAACAGGTTTTGAAAAAGCATGGAACACCATGTGTCTGTGGATGACCGAAAACGGTTACCAATCGGCGGGAAGCCCGTATGAATTGTACTATAATTCGGCGGAAGAAGATGCCATGCAAAAGTTCGACTTGGAAATTTGCATTCCGGTAAAGCCATTGTAACGGCCATTCGGATAATTAGCAATTTTGGATAACAGCCAAACAGCAGGTAAGCCGTAACTTTGCATTCATTCAATGGAAAAAGTATAAACAAGAAAACAGAACAAAATATGGAACAAAAAATATGTCAAAGTTGCGGCATGCCGATGACCGCTGCCGAACATTTCGGAACCAACGGCGACGGGAGTTTAAACGAGGAATATTGTGTCTATTGTTTTAAAGACGGCAAGTTTACCGCTGATGTAACGATGGACGAAATGATTATGCACAATGTGCAATATCTGGACGAATTCAATAAAAACGCGGGGTTAAAACTTACCCAAGAACAGGCTATCGCCCAAATGAAAGAATATTTTCCGCAACTCAAACGCTGGAAGAACCGGTAAATATGCGATAATGGCAAAAGACACAGAGGCGCGAAGTTTTTTCGCGTCTTTGTGCTATATACTTAATGTGTACGAGATAAGGATAGCTAAGTATGGAGAGTAAAATTCTAATTTTCAGAACATCTATTTCGAAGAAGCAGGACGTAAAGCGTGTTGGCAGATTGCTGGATGCGTGTGGTCGTGTGGAGAAATGGAACGTCGATTTTGAGGATTGGGAAAAAGTGTTGAGAATTGAATGCAACGGTATCAATGCGGTTGAAGTCGCTTCAATGCTCAGGGAAATAAACATCCAAGCGATAGAACTCGAATGATACCGCAAAAAATGAAGAAATAAAGGCTTTAAAATACATACTGGAAAAATCAGGAATTAATATTTGTAATAATATAACAATGAGATTAATAATACTTTGCTGTTTGTTTCCGTTGCTGTTTTCATGTTCGGATAGAAATGAAATAAAAGACGGCGATTTGTTGTTTGTTACGGAAGATAAGAGCAATCTATCCGAAGCCATAAATAGAGTTACGCAAACTTCGTTAAAAACGAACTATTGTCATGTGGCTATTGTCCATGTCGAGCAAGATAGTATTTGGGTGCTGGAATCCTCTTCCAAGTACGGCTCCCGAAAGATACTTCTGGAAAACTTCATCAAGGAACAAGACTCCGATATCTATCGCTACAGGCTCAAAAAAGAGTATGCGGGAAGTATCAAGAAAGCATGGAATAATGCAGAGAATATGTTGGGTAAACCATACAATTTCTCGTATCGGTTAAATGATACCAGTTATTATTGTGCTGACTTTATCTATCGGTTATTTGCCGACGATTCCGTTTTCGAAATGAATCCGATGACCTTCATCAACCCGCAAACGGGAGCCATAGATTCTGGTTGGAAAGAATATTATGATAATTTGGGAATCGATGTTCCGCAGGGAGAACCGGGGTGTAACCCGAACGGATTGGCGGAAAGTGACAAATTAGATTATTTAGGAAAGTTTGAATAATTAGTGCATATATGACTTTGGATTTTTAGAATTAGCAAAACAACGTTGTACAATACGGTCGTTTACAGAAAAACCTATTGAAAAAGAAAAGCTTGATTACATCTTGGAAGCGGGGCGTGTTGCACCAACGGCATGTAATAAGCAACCGCAACGTATTATTGTTGTGCAAAACGCAGAAAATATCAAGAAGGTTCAAAAAGCATACAAAACGTTTGGTTCGCAATGTGTCCTGATTGTTTGCAGGGATAGGCGGGGCGAACTGATTAGGGATTTCGACAATAAATGTTCGGGCGATTTGGATATTGGAATCGTAACCGACCACATGATGTTGTCCGCCCGGGAAGTCGGCATTGGAAGCGTTATGGTAGGATTATTCGACCCCCAGATTATCAGGAACGAATTTAATATTCCCGATTACATTGAGCCGACAGCTTTGCTTATTTTAGGATATCCTAAAACCGAATTCTTGGATGTAAACCGTCATTCTACGGAACGGAAACCTCTTGATGAAACGGTGATGAGAGAAGAATATTTTGAATTAAAAACAATATAACTAAAGCGATTATGTTTTCCGCAATTTCGGATAACAAGCGAATGACATTAACGCCGTATTTTTGCTGATTAATAGACGTTTTATATGGAAGCAATATTTTGTCAAAGTTGCGGAATGCCTTTAAGGATTCCCGAAGATTTTGGGACTAACCGTTCGGGGGAGCCTAATAAAGAGTATTGTGGTTTCTGTTATAGGAACGGAGATTTTGCAGCAAGAATCAGCATGGATGAAATGATACTTCATTGCGTCGATTTTTTGGATGAATGGAATGCAGACAATGGTCTGAATCTAACCAAAGAGGAAGCCATAACGTTGATGAAAGAGCATTTCCCGAAATTCAAGCGCTGGGCAAATAAGAAAGCGACGGAGGATGAATACAATTTGTTGTCGTAATCTGTTTCAAGTATTTTGTTATGCATTGTGTATTTTATTCGATTCGGAAAGTCTGTTGACTATTGCTCGTTTTTATCGAAAAAAATAACACATAAATATGATTTTGCTTTATTTGTTGCAAAAATAAAGCGAAATTCCAAATAAACAAACATTAAATTTAAATTTGAAATTGAATTGCTTGCAAAGTGATTCCTATTTTCGGCTTCGCAATCGATATTTGATGAGGGTTTAGATTGTTTGGAAAATTCATATCACCTTATTTATCAAATTATTAGTTCATGAATTTTTAAGACTTCATATTTTCATAAATAGAATGGACAATATCAATTATGTTGGTTGATTTGTTTTTTGAAAATTATCATATATTTGTATGAAATTCAATATTCATTCAGAATCTATCTATTATTTTGCTCGAAAAGTTTAAAATGAAACTTCTTATCATTGAGGATGAAGAAAAATTGAGCCAAAACATCGCTACCTATCTAAGACAAGAAAAGTATGTATGTGATATAGCCCGTAATTATCACGAAGCTTTGAATAAAATCGGAGGCTTCGATTATGACTGCATTTTGCTTGACATCGGACTGCCTGACGGTAACGGCTTAAACCTTTTACGCGAACTGAAAACCGATAAAAAAACGGACGGAGTCATTATTATTTCAGCCAGGAATTCGTTAGACGATAAAATTTCGGGATTGAATCTGGGAGCTGACGATTATATTGCCAAACCATTTCATTTATCGGAATTAAGTGCTCGAATTGCGGCTGTAATTCGACGTAGGCACTTTGAAGGGGAAACCCAAATTGTTGTAAACGAATTTTTGATTGATACGGATGCGAGAACTGTTTTTATCAACGGAAAACTGCTCGATATTACCAAAACACAATACGACTTATTTTTATATTTTATCGTCAACAAAAACAGGGTATTGTCCAAAACGGCAATTGCAGAACACCTTTCGGGTGATAACACCGAATTTTTCGATAATTACGATGTCGTATATGCTCATATCAAAAATTTAAAAAAGAAAATAACCGAAGCCGGAGGAAACGATTATATCAAAACCATTTATGGAATGGGCTATAAATTTGAGACCAAATGAAACTAACCAATTACATCGCTTCTCGATATATAGGCGTTGCAACGATAGTGGTGCTGGTATCGGTTCCCCTTTTTTATATTGTTTTGCAGCGGATAATTTGGAATAACGTTGATGAGGATTTGAAGTTTCAGCGTCAATGGCTCGAAGAAAAACTTCATAATACTTCGCCTGAAAATTTTGTTTCATTCAACAACAATATCATAATCCGCCCGGGTCAGTTTCCTCAGCAAGAACGGTTTTATAATGAAAAATTATACATAGCATACGACAACGAAATGGTACCCTATCGTGTGTTGGAATTTAATAATGTAACCAATGGGAAGACGTATGCTATTCGCATTCAAAAATCGCTGATGGAAAGTGAGGACGTTTTAAGAGCCATTGCTGCCATGCAGATTGGCGTACTGCTCATTCTGCTGTTGTTCCTTATCTTTATTAATACAAGGCTACGGAGAACGGTCTGGAAACCTTTTTATAAAACGTTGGATGCCTTAAATCGATATCGAATCGATCGTGATGAACCGCTTAACTTGTCGGATTCAAACATTCAGGAAATCGAGAATTTAAATCGTTCTGTAAACGAACTTATCAAACACAACCGCGAAATATTTACCAAACAGAAAGAATTTACCGAAAATGCATCTCACGAGTTGCAAACGCCACTGGCTATCATTCAGAGCGATCTTGATTTGCTCTGGCAAACATCCGCTCTTGATGAAGAACAAATGCACATCGTGCAAAATCTCTCGGAAACAATTATCAGAATGAGCAAACTGAATAAAGCGCTGCTTCTATTGACAAAAATAGATAATCGACAGTTTACGGCTCAGAAAGAAATAAAGCTTCATGTGCTTATCAAAAAAATACTGGATCAATACGAAGACGGTTTCAAACAAAAAAACATTCGTCTGCAACTAAACATGGATTCTTCGCCTGTGATCTATGCCGATGAAATGTCAATGGAAATACTTTTTGGTAACCTCATTTCCAATGCCTATCGCTATACACCCGAAAATGGGAATGTGGAAATCTCGCTTTTGTCCACAACTTTAATAATAACCAATTCTGCTATTAATAACCAGCCATTGGAAAAGAACAAATTGTTTCAGCGTTTTCAGAAGCAACAACAGAGCTCTCAAAACAGTATTGGCGTCGGACTTGAGATTTGTAAACATATCTGCTTTCAAAATAACTTCAACATCCAATACTATTTTTCGGAGGGAAGGCATTCTTTTGAAGTAACATTTCAAGATTGCAACTGATTTATTTCCCTTCCCGAAAAAAGTTATGTTTATTCAGATTTCGTTCAGAATCTTACCTGATTTTTGCTCCGTCAAAATCAATAAATCATCCATTTTAAAAAACAAAAAAATGAAAAAAGTATTCTTAGCAATGTTGGTAATGGTTGCAAGCCTTACCTTTGCAAATTGTAACAAGAGCAACAAAGCTCCAGAAGCCGTTCAGACAGTCATGAAAAACATGTATCCCGGCATTTCGAAAATAAATTGGAGTGATGAAGGAGGAAATACATGGGAGGCTGAATTTAAAAACAACGGAATAAAAACGAGTGTAACTTTCCAGGCAAACGGCGCAGTAAAAGAAGTGGAAGAAGAAATCGCCTTTTCAGATTTTCCTAAAACGGCATTGGATTATATTAAACAGAATTTCCCGAATGAAAAGATAAAAGAAATTGCCAAAATGACCAATGCCAATGGTATGATAACCTATGAGGCCGAAATCAAAGGCACTGATTATATTTTTGACACACAAGGTAATTTGATTAGCAAAAAATGAGTTTCGAAAGGAAGAATTATTTCACGTCAAAAAACTTTCCTACGATAAATTGTACCTAAAAACTTGTTGGTTATAGCAGGTGCTGAACAAAAGTAAGTGCCTTTCATTCATTCACTTTTAAAAAAATATTTTCGAAAATGAAACGGTTATTTTGCTTTTCTTTTTCGTTCTTTTTGTTGATGTCAGTTTCCTCTGTCGCGCAACAACATAAAACTCTTGACGATTATCTGACGCTGGCAAAGGAAAATAGTCCGCTGTTAAACGATTTCAACAATCAACGCTATTCGTTGAAAATAGACAGTTTGAAATTGTTGGCGACCTACGGTTTGCAGGTTACAGGAAATGTGGATGCCATGGTTGCTCCCGTGATAAATAATTGGGGTTATGACAACGTAATTACAAATGGACAAAACGTGACGGCAGTCGTTCGTGTGAGTAAGGATTTGCTTGGAAAGGAAAATCTGAAGACTCGATTGTCCAATTATTCGCTTTCGATAAGGCAACTTTTCAATCAGTCGAAAATTTCAGAGATTGCTTTAAATAAAGCTATTACTGACCAATATATTCAAACGTATGCATTGCAAAAGCAATATGAAATCTCTTCTGAAATCATAAAATTATTGCGAGACGAGGAAATAATATTGAAAAAGCTGACACAAAATTCGGCTTTCAAACAAACTGATTATTTGAGTTTTATGGTTACTTTGCAACAGAACATACTTGCTTCGCAACAGCAATATGCAGATTGGTTAAACAACTATGCGACCTTAAATTATCTTTGTGGCATTGTGGATACGACACTGCAAAAAATTGATCCGCCACTCACGCTGGTATCACAAATCTTACCTTTCGAGCGAAGTGTTTATGCTGAAAATTACAAAACGGACAGTTTGAAATTGACAAACGATGCGAAAATTATCAATTATGATTATCGTCCCAAACTTACGACCTATGTCGATGGCGGTTATTCGTCGTCATTTTTTGCTACGCCATATAAAAATTTTGGTGCAAGTATCGGATTTACACTCTCTGTTCCTATTTATGACGGAAATCAACGTAAAAAATCATTGCAACAAATTCAACTACAGCAGGATTCACGAAACAAATACTTTGAGTTTCAGAAAAATCAATACAAACAACAGGTTATTCAATTACAAAATCAGATTGGACAATACCGACAAATGATCGAAACGGCCAACCAACAAATGAGTTATGCTCAAACGCTAATCGATGCCAATCTCAAACAGCTCCCGACAGGCGATGTTAAAGTAACAGACGTTATCCTTTCCATTAATAATTTTATCAGCCTAAAATCGGAATTGGTGCAGTTTGAAACAACTATTTACAACTTATATAACCAATTGAATAACTTAACTATACAGTAAAATGAGAGCAAAGATATTCACAATTTTATCGATGTTGATTGGATTTTCTTTTCTACTGACTGAATGCAAGGGAAAAACAACTGAAAATCAATCACAAGAAGCTACTGTAAAGCCAAAGACTTCAGTTCAAATCGCTTATCCCAACGATACCGTGAAAATGAGTGATGCAATCACATTAAATGCTGTTGCAACCTATTTGTTGAAATCGGATGTAAAAGCAAATACAACGGGCTATATCACTAAAATGAATGTCAAACTTGCTGATCCGGTGAAGCGAGGCCAAATACTTTTTGTATTGAAAACGAAAGAAGCTCAAGCTTTGGGAAATACCATTGACAAATTGGATCCTTCGTTTCGATTTTCAGGAACGATTTCAGTTGGATGTCCGACAACGGGCTATGTTGCTATGTTGAATCATCAGGTCGGCGATTATGTGCAGGAAGGCGACGTATTGGCTTCTGTTGCCGACAAAAGCAGTTTTGGTTTTGTATTGCAAGTGCCCTACGAATATATTCAACTGCTTCATTCACAAAAGAATTTGATGGTTCATCTTCCTGACGGACGCAAATTACCGGGTTTTGTGTCGAAAATCATGCCTTTGGTTGATCCTGCTGCACAAACGCAGCAAGTGCTTGTGAAATTGAAAACGAATGAAAATATTCCCGAAAATTTGATAGCGTCGATTCCCTTGATTAAAAGTTCGGCTTCGGGAATTTTTGTGCCAAAAACAGCTGTTTTGACCAACGATACACAATCTGAATTTTGGGTAATGCGACTTGTCAACGACACAACCGCCGTGAAAACCGTTATCCAAAAAGGAATCGAAAATGCCGATTGGGTTCAGTTGCTTTCTACGAATTTATCAACCAAAGACCGTATTGTAGTTTCCGGAAATTACGGTATGAACGATACGACCTTTGTTTCTATTCAACGTTAAAACAAACTGTGATGAAAGAGCCTTTTTTTGTGAAATATAAAAACCCATTGCTTATCGTTATATTGTTGATATTGGCGGGTGGCATTTTTTCGTATGTGAAAATAAAATCTTCTCTCTTTCCGCAAATCACGTTCCCGAAGATTAAAATAATTGCCGACGCCGGTCAGCAACCTGTGGATCAGATGACGGTTGCCGTGACGAAACCTTTGGAAAATGCCATTAAGCAAGTGCCTGACTTGGAAGTAATAAAGAGTAAAACCAGTCGTGGCAGTTGCGAAATTTCCGCTTTCATGTCGTGGAATGCCAATATCGATTTAAGTCAGCAACAAATCGAAGCACGCATCAATCAAATCAGCAATCAATTGCCACCCGATGTGAATATTACGGTCGAAAAAATGAATCCTTCGATTCTGCCCGTCATGGGTTATTCACTTTCGGCCGGTTCCTTAACTCCTATTGAACTAAAGCAGCTTGCTCTTTACACGATAAAGCCTTTTTTATCTCAAGTTCCCGGTGTAAGCGATATTCGAGTGATTGGTGGTGAGGATAAGGAATATTGGGCTGTGCTTGATCCAAATAAAATGTCAAAACTTGGATTGACGCCTTCTGTATTGGCTCAAAAGTTGAATGAGACCAATTTTATCAAATCCAACGGATATTCATCCGATTATAGATATTTGTACTTGACATTAACCAATGCGCAATTGCGTGATATTGAACAGTTGAAAAACGTTGTAATCAAAAACGATGGCAATCGCATTGTTTATTTCAAAGATATCGCTCAAATTGAAGTTCATTCGGCCAAACAATATATCAAAGTCAATGCAGATGGGAAGGAAAGCATTCTGATTGCCGTCATCCAGCAACCTAATGCCAATGTGATTGATTTGAGCAAGGCAATGAAACAAAAAATCGTGGACTTGGAAAAGACTTTGCCGAAAGGTGTGAAATTATCGCCTTATTACATTCAAGCCGATTTTGTGCAGGATTCGATTAAAAGTGTTTCGGATGCATTATGGATCGGCTTATTGCTGGCAATAGTTGTTGCAATATTATTTTTGCGTTCGTTCAAAGCCAGTGCAACAATTCTGATTACCATTCCGATTACACTTTCGCTCACCATGCTTGTGCTTCTCGTTATGGGGCAAACATTTAATATAATGACACTCGGTGCAATAGCTGCATCCATCGGATTAATCATTGATGATGCCATTGTGGTGGTGGAACAAATTCATCGGACGCACGAAGAAAATCCCGAAAAAGAAAGCAATTTGCTGGTTCAGCAAGCCATCAATTATCTGTTCAAAGCCATGATTGGTTCGTCGTTGAGCACCATTGTTATCTTTTTCCCGTTTATTCTGATGAGCGGCGTTGCCGGTGCATATTTTAAAGTAATGACCAATACCTTGATCATCACGCTGGTCTGTTCTTTTTTTGCTACCTGGATATTATTGCCTGTGGTTTATATTTTTCTTTCGCAATTTGTAAAAACCGAAAATTTGAAACCACACGATGTGAAAGAACAGAAATGGGTGAAATATTTCATTCAACGGCCGTGGATTTCTTTCTCATTCATAGCTTTGCTGGTTGTTTTATCCATGATGATTATCCCAAATTTGAGCACGGGATTTCTGCCGGAAATGGATGAAGGCAGTATCGTTCTCGATTATAACTCACCTCCGGGAACTTCATTGGAAGAAACAG